>UMGV01040535.1_pt1 | contig 62310 bp, 47 predicted proteins | sample 1965361 | NCBI WGS metagenome assembly UMGV01 (sample SAMEA4836081, study PRJEB28245) | human gut metagenome | biome: gut microbiome; material: fecal sample | place: Denmark | collected 2008
CGAAGAGCTAAACTTGGAAAAAGATGGAAAAAAGAAGTAATTGAGTTTGAAATGAATTTGTCTGAGAATTTATGGAAACTTCATTATGACTTGAAATATAAGAAATATAAACCTGATGGTTATCATACATTTAAAATATATGATCCTAAGGAAAGAGTAATTCAAGCTACTAGTTATAGGGATAGAATTCTCCAACATGCTTTATGCGATTGTTATTTATTACCTTTACTTGAAAGGCATTTAATATATGATAATTGCGCTTGTAGGAAAGGTAAAGGTACAAGACATGCGATTTGTCGTCTTAAAGAATTTATGAGAAGGTTCTTTTATTTACATCATAATAATGGTTATATTATAAAATATGATATTAAAAAGTATTTCCCAAACATAGACCATTTGTTATTAAAGAATAAACTAAAACAAATCATTCATAATGAAGATATATTGTGGGTGTTATTTACAATAATTGATAGTTTTGCAAGTGATTCTGGGAAAGGACTACCAATGGGAAATCAAACAAGTCAGTGTTTTGCTTTATTGTATCTTGATTCCTTAGATAGATATATCAAAGAAACAAAAGGAATTAAATATTATGTTAGGTATATGGACGATGGAGTTTTATTTGTTAACGATAAAAAAGAAGCCAAGAACATATTAAGTAAGATAAAAATAATAGTCGAAGAAAACAAATTATCTTTGAATCCTAAATCACAAATTATTAAATATAAAAATGGTTTCTCGTTTTTAGGGTGGACATTTTCTCAAACTGAAACAGGAAGAATAATTAGAAAAGTTAAAAGGGATTCAAAGAGGAGAATAATTAGAAAAATAGAGTATAAAAACAAGTTATTTAGAAATTTAAAAATTGATTATAAAGATTTATTAATGTCATATAATAGTTATTTATCACATTATAAAGGCATAAATTCAATTAAGAAAAGAATTAATATTATGCTTAATTTGTCTTTATGAAAGTGTTTTCAATATTATTAACATAATACAAAAAAATGTAATAAAAAAGATTAAAAAAAGGTATTGAAAAGGCTTTATTTATGGTATAATAAGGGTGTAACCTAAAAGCAAAGGAGTGATATTATGAAAGTTACAATACGTGCAAAGAACAAAACAGAAATCAATGAATCAACAAAGAAGCACATCATCGAGAAATTGTCTAAGTTAGATCAATATTTTCGTAAGTCTGAAGATTTAGAAGCTCACGTATTATGTAAAGAGTATGATGATTGCAAAGCAGTCGAAATCACTATTCCAACAAAAAACATTATTTTAAGAGCTGAGGTTAAAGAAGAAACATTTATGAATGCTGTAGATGCTGCAGTTGATAAACTAATTTCTCAACTTAGAACTCATAAGTCAAAGATTTATTCTTCAATGAAAAAAAGAGAAGGAGTTAGTGGATATTATAGCAATAATTCTGATTTTGATTTGGAGAATTTACAAGCAGAAATTATGGTTCAAAATTTAGTAAAAGATAAGAAAATTGAATTAAAACCAATGACAGTAGAAGATGCATTATTACAAATGGAAATGCTAGACCATAAATTCTTTATTTTCTTAAATAGTGAAACAGGTAAAGTTTGCGTAGTTTATTTACGTGATGACCATGATTATGGTATTATCGAAGCAAATGTCTAAAAAGGTGGCTTATGCCGCCTTTTATTGTGTTAAAAATTTACACTTTAATTAGCAAAAAACTTATATACTTTTATGCTAAAATGTGCTATAATATGAAAATAAAGAAAGTATATTATGGTGACATTAATGAAAAAAATAAAAATATTACTATTAATAGTTTTATGTATAGCCGTTTGTTTTACATTTAAAATGAAAACGTATGCACAAAATGAGGAAACTTTTACTGTTGATTATAATTTGAAACGTGAAGCACGTGCTGTGTGGGTTAGTGCTTTAGTTGGTGATATTTCTAAGTTTTCATCTAAGTCTCAATATCAGGGCGAAATTGAAAGAATTTTAGATAATATGGAAAAGTTAAATCTAAATATTATGATTTTCCATATTCGTATATATAATGATGCTTTATATGAGTCAAAGTATAATTCGTGGTCTAGTTTGTATAGTACTAATCCTAGTTGGGATGCTCTTCCATGGATCATCGAGGAATGTCATAAACGGGGCATTGAATTTCATGCTTGGATGAATCCATATAGAGTTACTAGTGGATCATATGGCAGTTTATCAGATGTTGCAAAGAGATTTCCTAATTCTAATGCGGCAAGTAATCCTGCAAATTTAGTTAAGGGAAGTACAAATATAATTCTTAATCCAGGTATCCCAGCTGTACAAAACTTTTTAGTAGATGTTTGTATGGAAGTTGTTGAAAAGTATGATGTAGATGCTATACATTTCGATGATTATTTTTATGTTAAGGATGTTGATGATAGAGCAACATACTTAGAATATGGAGTTGGAGAAACTATTGAAGATTTCCGTCGTGAAAGTGTTAATAAATTTATTCGTAAGTTAAGCAAAAGTATAGCTAATTATAATGAAAAAAATAACAAAACTGTTGAACTTGGTATTTCCCCAACTGCTTCTTGGGCAAATGGAGATGGAGTAGTAACTTATGATGAAAATGGTAAAGCAATAAGTAATGGTTCCAAAGGGATTACTCAAGGACATTATGGTGATTACTTATATTGTGATACGCTTTTATGGGTAAATGAAGGATTAATAGATTATATTCTTCCTCAATGTTATATCGGAACAAGCGAAGGTAATGAACTATTTTACGGAACAGTTGATTGGTGGAGTAAAGTTTGTAAATACTCTCGAACTAAACTTTATATAGGTATTGGTATATATAGAGCCAGTTCAAGTGGCGACTGGAGCGATGTGAATGAGCTTAAAAAGCAATTTGACTTTATGTCTAAATATGATAACATTTCGGGATTCTCACTTTATAGTTATAGACATCTATTAGGAAGAAATAGTTATTGTACTAAGAACTTAGAAAATGCGAAATCATATTTTGAAGATGAAGCTTTAGCTCCAGAAATAAGAATTGATTTTCAAAAAGAAATTAATCATTTAGATGAATATTATATTCTTAGTGATGGTTCTAAACATAAGATAGGATTTGAAAAACTTAAAAATGCTAAATACTATGTTTTATTTAGAAAAAATAATAACAAGTTTACATATTTAGGTACTGGTAATCCTGATGAATATTTTGAAGATAACTATGATGGATTTTGTGAATACTATATTGCTCCTGTATTTTTAGATAATAATATTGGTGAATATGTAAAATTAACAACAGAAGATGTTTACAAAGAAGTAAAGTTTTTTGATCAAAATGGTGATTATTTATTCTCAAAATATGTGAAGAATTATGAAGATGTTAAATTAAATAAGTATATTGAAAAAGAAGGTTATAATTTCATCAGATGGGAAAAATATGGAAATGATTATAAAGCTGTATATGAAATTATTACTTTTAATGTTACATATTATGTTAATGATGAAGTATACAAAACTATAACAGTAAATTATGGTGAAGATGCTCCTGACCTAGAATTTGATAGCCAATATGGAACATTTTCTGGATGGCAAGGAAATTTAAAAAATGTGACTGAAGACCGTATTATCACAAGTACATTTAAAAGACCTAGATGTATATTGTACTATTATAATGATAAAAAATTAATCAAAAAAGAAGAATACAAAAAAGGTGATGTAGTTAACATTGATATGATACTCACTCCTGAAGAAGGATATGTATTTAACGGATTTACATTAAAAGGCGAACTTTGTAATTCATTTATAATTCTTGATAACACTTATTTATTTGCTAAATTCTCTAAAAAAACATATAAAATTACTTATAATTTGGATGGAGGAACTTTAGAAAATGGTGTTTATGAGTTTGAAAATGGTGCTGATGTAATCTTAAAAGAGCCTAAAAAAGATGGATATAAGTTTTTAGGATATTATGAAAATGATGAAAAAGTTGAGAAACTAGAAAATCGAGATTATAATTTAAAAGCAAAATATCTCAAACTTTATAGAATAACTTATCATAATGGAGATGCGATTGAATCATTTGAGTATGAAAATTTAAATGATGTTGAATTATTAAAACCTGAAAAAGAAGGGTATAAATTCTTTCATTGGATTAATAAAAATGAGGAAATAATCACTAAACTAAATAATGAAGATTATGAATTATTTGCTGTTTGGAAAAAGATATATCATATCAAATATGATCTTGATGGTGGAAAAGCAGAGGAACTAATATCAGAATTTGTCGAGGGTGATGAAGTTTCTTTGAAAGAACCAAAGAAGGATGGATACAAATTTATTGGCTATTTTGAAAATGGTATAAAGGTAGATAAAATTGAGGCAAAAGATTATGATTTAATTGCAAAATGGGAGAAAGCGGGATGTAAAAATTCACTTGCAGTTTTGTACACATCTCTTTCACTTTTGCTAATATTTGTTATACGAAAAAGGAGTAATCACTAATGAAAAAAATAATAACATTTATTTTACTTTTCTTTATGGCTTTTGGTATATTTACCGTGAGTGCTAAGAATGTAAATTTAGTTTTGTCAAACGGAAAGACAGTTTATTATTCAGGTACTCAAATTGCTGTGCAAATACCAGAAGAATATAAAATGCAAGACACTTATTTCCGTGGGGCTTGGGTAACACCGCTTGCAGGTTCTATTCCTGCATATAGCAGCAAAAGTCAATATCAAAAAGAAATTCTTGAGATGTTTGATATTTTAGAATATTATAATATAAACGCTTTAATATTTCATGTAAGAATAATGAATGATGCCTTATATCCTTCAAAATTAAATCCATTATCAGGATATATGAATACTAGTGAAGATTTACTTACATGGGTAATTGAAGAATGTCATAAACGTGGAATTGAATTTCATGCTTGGATGAACCCATATCGCGTACAAGCTAGTGGAAGCAAAGATTTAAGCAGAATAATTAAAAAATATAAAAACTATCCTCAAAATCCTGCTAGTAGTGCTGATAATTTATTAGTAAATAATGCAGGTGGTGTAATTTTAAATCCATGTTTAGAAAGTGTTAGACAATTTATTGTTGATACAGTTATGGAAGTTATGGAAAACTATGATATAGATGCTATTCATTTTGATGATTACTTCTATATATCTGATGTAGATGATGATAGTTATTATAATACTCTTAATCCAGATGGACTTGGTAAAAGCGATTGGCGTCGTGAGCAAGTTAATATGTTTATTAAAAAATTATCAGAAGAAATGCGCGCTTATAACAAGAAAAATAATCGTTATGTGCAATTAGGTATTTCTCCTACGGGTATTTATAATAATGGTGATGGTGTTGTAAAATACGATGAAAATGGAAATGCAATTTCATCTGGATCAAAGACAAATGGTCAAAATCACTATGAATCATATTTATATTCTGATACACTTAAGTGGATAAATATGGAATGGATAGATTATATTTGTCCTCAAAGTTATTGGGCATTTAGCCATCCTATTGCTGGTTACGCTGATGTAATGAGTTGGTGGGATAAAGTTGTAAAATACAAGAAAGTTAACTTATATTCAGGAATGGGTATATATATGGCTGAAAGAGAAGGCTATAACTACTCTTGGGGATTTGATAGTAATGAAGCTGTTAATCAAATTCTATATGCATCAACTTTAGAAAATGTTCAAGGAACTGCATTTTATAGTTATAACTATCTAGAATATACATATAAAGGCCAAAGAAATACATTATATGGTAAAGGATTAACAAGAATAAAAGATGAAATATTTACTAATCCTGCTATTTTACCTCATGTAAAATCTATGAATTGTGAAGCTAAAAAGTTAGATAAAATAGATTTAGTTGAAAAGACTGATAAAAAGATAACATTTAGCTTTAATGCAGTTGATAATGCTAAGTTCTATGTAATTTATCGTAGTGCTGGCGAATTAACATATAAACCAGAAGAGGTTTATAAAATTATTGGCGGTAGTAATAGTGTTGTCACATTTACTGATACTTATGACCAAGGTCAAGATTACAATTATTCAGTAAGAGTAATGGCAAAAGATAATTCATTAAGTGATCCAACTGATCTAATTACAATTAAATATAATGTCATTTTCAAAGACGAAAAGGGAAACATATTAAAAACTGAAGAAGTCGGACATGGTTCTAGTGTCACTCCCCCACAAGCACCAGTAGTAGCTGGACGTGAGTTTGTTGGCTGGAGTCGTGATTTAAGTAGTATTACTAGTGATTTGGTTGTATATCCAAAATACAATGATAGTTTATATAATGTAACATTCTATGATCATGAAGGAAACGTGCTAAAAGTTGACTCTGTTAAACTACATGGAACTGCTACAGCTCCGATAGCTGAACGCGTAGGATTTGTTTTTGATAAATGGGATACAGATTTTAGTGATGTAATTTATGATTTAGATGTTTATCCAATTTATAAAACTAAGTTCTGTACAGTAAGATTTATTGATTATGATGGAAAAGAATTACTTTCATACACGATTGCCTATGGTAAAGAAGGTTATTTCCCAACAGCTCCAACAAGAGAAGATTATAATTTCATTGGTTGGTCAAATGACTTAAAGGAAGTTTTAGATGATATTATTGTAACTCCAATTTATAAAATTCAAAAAGTAAAAGTAACACTTGTTAGTGGAATAGATGGATCAGTAATTGATGAATTTGAAGTTGATAAAAATAGTGACGTAGTTTTACCTACTCCACCTCAAGTTTATGGATATAAATTTATTGGCTGGCAAGGAAACACAAGTAGTTTAAAATATGATACAAAAATCAAAGCTAACTACGAAGAAATATGTTACATTTTAAAATTTGTTGACATAAATGGTAATGTAGTTGAGCAAAGAGAAATGTACTGGTTTGAAGATCCTGAGTATCCAACATTACCTGATGTTGATGGATATAAATTTATTGGATGGGATACAGATTTAAGTAAATTACCAAACGATAAAGAAGAACTAATAATATCTCCAACTTACGAAAAATTAGAAATTACAATTAAATTTGTTGATGGAGATAATGTAATATTAGAAAAGAAAATAACTTCAAAAGAAGAATTAGAAAAAGAATTTACTTATCCTAATCCTTTAGAAAAAGAAGGATATGAATTTGTAAAATGGGACAAAGAAGTTGAAAATAAGTGGGAAGATCAAATAATAAATGCCATTTATAAGATTAAAACATTTAAAGTTACAATAGTTGATCAAGATGGAAAAGTAATCAAAGAAGAAACTGTTGAGTATGGTAAAGATGCTAATCTAGATGTTGAAATTCCTGAAGTTTCCGGATATGAATTCAAAGGATTCTCTAGTGATGGTAAAAATATCAAAGCTGATACAACAATAACTCTTGAATATGTTAAGAAAGCCAAAGAAGGCTGTAAATTATTCTCAGTTATAAATCTTCTTACAACATTATCATTTGTATTTGTTGCTATGAAAGTGTTTAAAAAACACTAATCAAATATCAATTTAAGATTTGACAGTAAGACTAGTTATAGAATAAAATCTATGCTAGTCTTTTTTGTATTATAAAATAGGAAAAAATAGACAAAATAAATATGACAATTTATTTATGCTTCGTAATAAAATATTGCTTTTTATGAGCAAATATGGTAAAATTAATATTAAGTGAAAGGATGGTATTATCTATGTCATTAAAAGGCTTATTTGATCCTGGATATAAAGAATTAAAAAGAACAGAAAAAATAGCTGATAAGGTTGATAGCCTAGCTTTAGAATATAATAAATTAACAGATGAGGAACTTAAGGATAAAACAAATCAGTTTAGAGAAAGATTAAAAAAAGGGGAAAAACTTGATGATTTACTTGTTGAGGCTTTTGCAACTGTAAGGGAAGCTTCTACAAGAGTTTTACATATGACACCTTTTAAAGTCCAAATACAAGGTGCTGTTGCTTTACATGGTGGTAACATTGCTGAGATGAAGACAGGTGAAGGTAAAACATTAACATCAACAATGGTAGCTTATTTAAATGCTTTACCTGGAGAAGGTGTTCATATTGTAACAGTAAATGAATACTTAGCAAGTCGTGATGCTGTCGAAATGGGTGAACTTTTTAAATGGTTAGGGTTAACAGTAGGTTTAAATTTAAGAGAATTAAGTTCAGATGAAAAACGTGCCGCTTATAATTGCGATATAACATATACAACTAATTCAGAATTAGGATTTGACTATTTACGTGACCATATGGTTATTTATAAAGAACAAATGGTTCAGAGACCTTTGAACTTTGCAATTGTTGATGAAGTTGACTCAATTTTAATCGATGAGGCACGTACTCCATTAATCATAAGTGGTGGTGAAAAGAATACAGGTAATCTTTACCAACAAGCTGATTTGTTTGTTAAGAGTTTAAAGAACGATGAAGAAGGTAATGATTATGAAGTAGATGAAAAATTAAGACATTGTACTATTACTGAACGTGGAATCGAAAAAGCTGAGAGATTTTTCAAAATCGATAATTTGTATGATGTTGCTTATGTAAATATTTTACATCATATTCATAATGCTTTAAAAGCAAATTATGTAATGAAAAAAGATGTTGAATATGTTGTTAGTGATGGAAAGGTTGTTATTGTTGATTCCTTTACAGGTCGTTTAATGCATGGACGTCAATATTCTGATGGCTTGCATCAAGCATTAGAAGCAAAAGAACATGTAGAGATCAAAAAAGAAACTCGTACTATCGCCACAATAACATATCAAAATTTCTTTAGAATGTATAAGAAACTTTCTGGTATGACTGGTACAGCTAAAACAGAAGAAGAAGAGTTTAGAAACATATACAATATGTATGTTGTTGAAATACCAACAAATCTAAAGGTTATTCGTATTGATGATCCTGATTTTATGTTTTTAACTCAAAAGGCTAAATTTAAAGCTCTAACAGAAGATGTTTTAGAAAGATATAAAAAAGGTCAACCAGTGTTAATTGGTACAGTTGCTGTTGAAACAAGTGAGTTAATATCTAGTTTACTTAATAGATTACATATACCTCATAATGTTTTGAATGCTAAACAACATGAACGTGAAGCAGAAATTATTGCTATGGCTGGGCAAAAAGGTGCTGTAACCATTGCTACAAATATGGCTGGACGTGGAACTGATATTAAATTAGGTGAAGGTGTTCGTGAACTTGGTGGTTTAGCTGTATTAGGTTCAGAGCGCCATGAGTCAAGACGTATCGATAACCAATTAAGAGGACGTTCTGGTCGTCAAGGAGACCCGGGATATACACGTTTTTATCTTTCTGCTGAAGATGATTTGTTACGTAGATTTGGTAGTGATCGTTTCAAAAGTATGTTATCTTATCTTGTTATTGATAAAAACACAAATGAAGAAGTTGCTTTAGAGTCAAAAATGTTTTCACGATTTGTTGAAAGCGCCCAAAAGAAGGTTGAAGGAAGCAACTATGATAGTCGTAAAGCAGTCTTAGAATACGATGAAGTTTTAAGAAAACAAAGAGAAATCATATATGGACAACGTGCTCAAGTTTTGTTCTTAGATGATATCTCAGAAACAATCAAAAAGATGATGCTTAATGCTATGGATAGAATATCAGCATTATGTGTAGATTCAAATAGTCGTAAGAGTCTTGTTGATCCTAAAAAAGTAATTAAAGAATTTGATGGCATTTATTTTGATAGTGATACTTTAACTGAAAGTGAATTTGTAGGTAAAACTTCTCTTGAAACAGCTGATATTTTATACAATAAATGTATTGAACTTTTAGATGATAAAAAAGAAAGATATCCTCAATTCTATAATGAGTTTTTAAAAGTTATCTTATTAAGAGTCATTGATACTTATTGGATGAATCATATTGATGATATGAGTGAATTAAGACAAGCTGTAAGATTACAAGCTTATGCTCAAGTTAATCCTCTAAGAGAATATCAAGAAATAGGATTCCAAAAGTTTGAAACAATGATTTGTAATATTGAACAAGATACTACTAAGTATTTGAATAGAGCTAAGATTCAAAGCAATACTCAACGTGAAGAGGTTGTAAAACCAACAGGAACAAACTCAGGTGAAGCTCCTGCTAGAAGACAAGCTATCTCTAAAAAGATTGGTCGAAATGATCCATGTCCTTGTGGAAGTGGAAAAAAATATAAAAATTGTTGTGGGAGAGAATAAATGGAAAATTATGAGATTTCTAGAAATATAGATATATTTTCTAAACGTCTCAATGATTTAAAAGATGCTATAGATTTAGTTGGATTGGTTAAAAAAATAGAAAGTGATGACGATTTAATTACCAGTCCAACTTTTTATAATGACTTGGAAAAATCACAAATGATTTTAAAAAGGGTAAAAAAACAGAAAGACATCTACAATACTTTTAAATCCATTGAAATGTCATTAGATGATTTAAAATGTTTATATGAAATGCAAAAAAATGGTGAAGTTAGTGAAGAAGATAACCATAATGATGTTCTTGAAATAATAAAAGAAACAGAAAAAGAACTTTCATTATTTGAAAAGCAAATGCTTCTTAATGGTGAATATGATGATTGTGATGCTTTAATTGAATTACATCCTGGAGCAGGAGGAACAGAAGCTCAAGACTGGGCACTGATGCTTTTTAGAATGTATAAAAGATATGCGGAATCACATAATTATGATTTTGAAGTATTAGATTATCTTGATGGTGAAGAAGCAGGAATAAAAAGTGTTACCTTTGTAATTAAAGGGGAAAATGCTTATGGTTATTTAAAGAGTGAACATGGGGTTCATCGTCTTGTTCGTATCTCTCCATTTGATTCTGGTGCTAGACGACATACATCTTTTGCAGGGTGCACAGTGACACCAGTAATAACTGAAAATATTAATATTGATATAAAACCTGAAGATATTAGAATTGATACGTATCGTGCCAGTGGTGCTGGAGGACAATATATTAATAAGACAGATAGTGCTATAAGAATCACACATTTGAAAACGGGAATTGTTGTTACTTGCCAAAACCAAAGAAGTCAAATTCAAAATCGTGAAAAAGCTATGCAAATGTTAAAGTCAAAATTATACCAAATGGAAAAAGCTGAAAACGATAAGAAGTTAAAGAATATAACTGGAGATAATTCAATTAATGGATTTGGAAGTCAAATAAGATCATACGTATTCCATCCTTACTCTTTAGTAAAAGATTTACGAACAAATTATGAAACTCCTAATGCAATAGGTGTTTTAGATGGTGAATTGGATGGTTTTATTGATGCATATTTACATTATAATAAAAAATAAGGTGATAAAATGAAAGAAAAAATACGTAGTTATTTTACAAAAGATCGTCTTAAAGCATTTTTATTTATTGCTATTGGAGTTATGATTGCGGCCTTCTCATATAGTTTTTTCTTAAAACCCAATGAGATAGTTATAGGTGGTGTATCAGGAATTGGAGTTATCGTTTCTGGAAAAAGTGATATACATAATATAGATGGAATTGTAATGGAATCAATAAATGTAGTTTTACTTATAGTATCACTACTTGTTATTGGAAAAGATTTCTTTTTGAAAACAGTATTTGGTGCTGTTACATATCCTCTTTTTACAACTTTGTTTAACTGGTTATATAATTTGATTTTAAAATATTATCCATCTTTTGATATGCAAGCTTTAGGTGAAAATCATTATATGCTTATTATTATCTTTTCATCAATCATTATGGGCTTAGGTTTAGGCCTTGCAATGAAATATGATGGTTCAACTGGAGGTACAGAAGTAGCTCAGAAAATCATGTATGAGAAAGCACACTTACCTTATTCATTATCACTTTATCTATTTGATGGAGCTGTAATTGTTATTGGATTTTTCATTTTAGGTCAGCCAATTCATGTATTATTATATGAAATTATATTTGTATATTTATGTGGAGTAGTAATGGATATGATGATTTTTAGTGGCTTTAATAAACGTGCTGTTCATATAATATCTGATAAAGCTGATGAAATTAAATCCGTACTTCTTGATGAGTATGAAAGAGGAGTAACTAGTATCAATGTTATTGGTGAGTATTCACAAAAAAACAAAAAAATGATAATATGTTTGCTATCATCGCTTGAATACAATAAATTAAGAGATCGCATTGAAAAAATTGATCCAACTGCCTTTTTCTATTGCATGCGTGCGAGTGAAGTTCGTGGAGAAGGATTCTCATATGCCTCAAAAAGTAGTAAAGTCAATAAAGAAGCTTAAGTCAAAAAATCTTTACCTCGTAACGATAGATGATGAAGATTACAAGGTAACTGATGATTTGATAGTTAAATATGCTTTATCAAAAGATAAAAAAATTAATGATTTCACATATGATGAATTTATAAAAGATGTAGGACTTGATTATTATTATATAAAAGTATGCAATTATATCTCATATCAATTTCGAAGTGAAAATGAAATAAGAGATTATCTTAAAAGTAGTGGTTGCAGTGAAGAAGGTATTGAAGCACTTATTACAAAACTTAAAAATGTATCTTTAATAGATGATAAGATGTTATCTCAATTCATTCTAAATAGTATGATAAATAATTTAAAAGGTCCTAAAGCTTATGCAAATAAACTTTTTGAAAGAAAAGTACTTGCCCAAGCTAATTATGACAAGGATATTGAAATAGAAGTTTTAGAAAAAAGTATTGAAAAAAACAAAGATAAATATGTAAAATATCCTCCAAAGAAACAAAAAAATTGTTTGATTCAAAAGCTTTTACGTGATGGATTTTCGGAAAACTTAGTTTTTAGAGAAGTTTCAAAACTTAAGTTTACAGATAATTCTTATGAAACATTACAAAGAGATTATGAAAAACTATTGCGTCGTTATCAAGATTTAGATAAAAGTGAACGTAAAAGAAAAATAATTACAAGTTTATTAAATAAAGGTTATGCGTATTCCGAAGTAAATAAATTTGATTTTGAATAATATATTAGTAATAATAATTAATTTATAACAATAAATATTTATTGGGTGATATATTGGATAAACTAAACAAAAGAAGAGTAAAGGGTACAAATAACTCTTTGAAAAAATCATCTTTGATTGACAGCAAAGACTTAGAACGAAGTTTAAGAGAAGAAATAGCTCAAGAATTTACTAATAAGAATAATAAAACTAATAAGAACCATAATAAATAGTGAATTAATATAAATGGAGTAAAATATGAATAAAATTGTAGTTATTGGACTATCAAATATTGATTATATGGGTTTCCCTTTCAATAAACTTATTCCTAAGGATTCTAATTTAGGAACAGTCACTATTTCTTTTGGAGGAGTAGGACGAAACATATGCGAGAACTTATTAAGATTAGGTCATAAAATAACTTTTATGACTTGCATAGGAAAGGATACTAACGGAGAAAATCTAGAAAAAGAGTTAGTGTCTCTAGGTTGCAATATTATAAAACCTCTAACAGATAAACCAAGTGCAAGTTATTTATGCATAAATGATGAAAAGAATGATATGGCACTTGCGTTATGTGATGAAAGTATTGCTAGTGAATTAAACATTGATTTCTTAGATAAAAATAGAGAAGTTTTAGAAAAAAGTGAGTATATAGTTTTAGATGCTAATTTAAAAGAAGAAGTAATTGATTATATTACTAAAACATATAGCCACAAAAAACTTATTGCTGATGGAATAAGTACTGTTAAAGTAAGAAGATTTAAAAATTCTTTAAGTAGACTTTATTTGCTTAAAGTAAATTCTATGGAATATAATGAAATAAAAGAATTTGCGAAACCTCAAAATTTGATTGTTACAAAGGGAAGCAAATCAATAGATCATTATGATGGTGAAAAGTGGAATATAATTGATGTCACTCCTGCACCATATGTTGTTAGCACAACAGGATGTGGTGATGCCCTCCTTTCAGGGACAATTTCCGGACTTGTAAAAGGATATGATTTTTTCAGGGCAATTCACGAGGGACAAGAATTAGCTAAAAAAACACTTAGTGTTAGAGAAAGTGTTTATAAAGGAAATTAACAATTAAAGAGATGGTAAGATTAACTTATCACTCTTTTTTTCTATATATTGGTTATTTTTCCTTTTTTGCTATTTCGTTTACAAAACATAAAAAAAAGGTATTTAATTAGTAAGAGAAATATGATATAATAAACATATATAAGTGTATAAGGAGATTAACTATGAAAACGATAAAAAGAACTGTAATTGCCATAATGTTACTTGCGCTCTTGCTAATGGTTATCCCTGTTAGTGCAGCTCAAGTAAAAATACCCTTAGTTAATGGAAGTGGATATGTAAAATGGGCTGATAATAGTGATTTTGTTTATATTAATACAGAGTATAATATCAAAAATTCAGATTTTCGAGGTGTTTGGGTTACTCCACTTGTTGGAGATATTGCTAAATATGAAAGTAAAGAACAATATAAAAGTGAAATAATTAGCGTTTTGAATACAATGAAAGCCTATAACTTGAATGCTATGATATTTCATATAAGAATTATGAATGACGCTTTATATGAATCAAAATATAATAATTGGTCAGTTTATTATAATGAAAATCCAGATTGGGAAGCTCTACCTTGGGTTATTGAAGAATGTCACAAGCGTGGAATCGAATTTCATGCGTGGATGAATCCTTATCGTGTTAGAAATGGTCAAAATGATTTGGTTAGTTTGGCTAAAGAATTCCCATTAAACAACATGGCAAGTGATCCAAATAATTTACTTCAAGGATCTAATAGTGTAATTTTAAATCCTGGTATACCTAAAGTGAAGAAATGGTTAGTTGATGTTTGTATGGAAGTAGTTCAAAAGTACGATGTTGATGCTATCCATTTTGATGATTACTTTTACGACTATAAAGTTGATGATACAACTACAAGAAAACTTTACAATACTGAAGGATTAAGTTTAGGTAATTTCAGACGTAAACAAGTAGATGATTTTATTGAAGATTTATCAAAAAATATAAGAGCATATAATGAACAAACAGGAAAAAGAGTTCAATTAGGAATATCACCATCAGGAGTATATCGAAGCGGTGATGGTAAAGTAACTTATGATGAAAATGGTAATGCCATAACTAATGGTTCATTAACAACTACATCATATATTCATTACGATGATTATTTGTATTCAGATACTTTAAAATGGATTAATAATGAATGGATTGATTATATATTACCTCAATGCTATTGGTCAATTGAACATCCTATGTGTCCATATGCTGATTTATTAGATTGGTGGAATAGAGTTGCCAAATACAAAAAAGTAAATGTATATTCAGGAATTGGTTTAGGAGACTATGGCCAAGAAAAGAAATATTCGTGGATAAGTGATACAGAAGCATATCATCAAATTATGCTTGCTAATGGAATGGAAAATGTAAATGGTGCAGCTTTCTTCTCATATAAAACTTATGAAAGAGCATTATCAAATCCGAAAATGTTAACAAATGTTGATAGAATTTGGAAAGTTAGATCTTTAACTCCTGAAATACAATATGGGGATAAAATTGTTCCAAATAAGATTACAGGAGTGGAAATATATAATAATGAAAAAGGCTATACAATGCGTTGGAACAATGATTCATTAGATAAATTCTATGTAATTTATCGAAGTGAAAACAATTTGAAATTTGATCCAAGTGAAGTAATAGATGTTGTAGGCGTTAACCTTGGTAAAGATGGAAAACAAGAATATGTTGATGAAACGGCTGAGAAAGGAAAAACATATACATATGGTATTAGAAGTCAATCTAATAGCTTTACTTTAGGTGAGGGTGAAACTATTACGACTGAGAAGGCTGAAGGAACAAGAAAAGCATATTTAGGAAATATTAAATATTACTTTGTTGATGAGTTATCAAAAGGTAATAAAGCTATGATTGCTTTTGATAAATTAAGTTATTTTAAAGGTACAAATATAAAATATGAATTGACATATTCTTTTGATGGAATTAATGAAACAAAAGTAACTAAATTCTTATCACGAGATGAATCATTATACACATATATAGATATACCAAGTGATGCTACAACTTTCAAAGGTACTATAAAAGCATATAATGATATGGCTGAATCAGAAGTTATGTTGGAAAAAAATATTACAGAATCATTATCTAAAATAACTAATTTTGGTTTGTTAACTGATTCTACTGATACTAATTTCTATAATGGAGAACTAGTTAATTTTGTTTTCAATATTCATGAAAATGAAGGATTGACATATACACTAGAGTATTCAAAAGATGGTTTTGAATGGAATAAATATCTTGATATTAATCAAAGTCTAAAAAATTACCGAATTACAATAATTAATTGCCGATTCCAAAGTGTTTTATTTGATAGTATAGGTAAACAATATTATCGCATTAAAGCTACTGATGGGAAATTATCTTCTTATTCAGATATTGTTTCAATTCAAGTATATAGTCATTTAAATAAGCCAAGAGGAATGAAGGTAAATAGTGCTTCTGTAAAAGATGTATATTATGTTAGTGAAAGTGACAAAATGACTTTTGAATGGATTCCTTCAAAAGTTAATGGTACAAACGTGAATGAAGCACTAATGGTTTCATCTGATGGTGTTAACTGGTCAGTTTTAAGAACTTATGCAAAAATAAAGAATTCAAGTACAGAAAATCTATATCAATATGAAATAACAATCCCTGGTTCAGATTATGAAGTACAAATTAAATTAATTCTATCAATAAATGGATTAAAATATGAATCAGAACCTATAACAATATTTGTACAAAAGTTGTTTGTGTTTTATGATGATTTAGGAGCATATATAAATACTAAGACAAGTGGATATCTAAAAAATACACAATTATTTAACTAAAGGAATGTAATATGAAACATATTAAAAAACTAACGATTATCGTTTTATTACTGGCTTTAATGATGTTTCTTTTGCCAGCTAAAGCTGTAAGTAAAGTACAATTAGAAATTAATGGTCAAAAAATTACTTACGATAACGGCGAGAAAGTTATGATAAATGCCGAATATGAGCGAAAAAGCACAGAATTTCGTGCTGTATGGGTTAGCCCTGCAACTAATGATATTGCTGGATACACAAGTATGCAACAATACAAAGAACAAATATATGATGTTCTTGATAAAATGGATTATTATAACTTGAATGTTATGATATTTCATGTTCGTATTATGAATGATGCAATCTATAAATCAAAATATAATAAATGGTCTGTATATTACAATGAAAATCCTGATTGGGATGCTCTTCCATGGATTATAGAAGAATGTCATAAGCGTGGAATTGAATTTCATGCTTGGATGAACCCTTATCGTGTAACCAATAATGTAGCCCTTAGTTTAGAAGAATTAGCTAAAAGATTCGATAGAGGCAATCCTGCAAGTAATCCCAAAAATATGCTAAGAGGATCTGCTTCAACAATTCTTAATCCAGGTCTTCCTGAAGTTCAAAGTTTTTTAGTAGATACATGTATGGAATTAATCGAAAATTACGATGTTGATGCTATTCACTTCGATGATTATTTCTATACTGCTGGTATTGATGATTCTGATACTCACCATTTGGTTAGATCAGATCAAATAGAAAATTGGAGACGTGATCAAGTAAGTGCTTTTATTGAAAAATTAAGCAAAAGCATCGATATTTATAATAATAAAAATAATCGTCGAGTTCAATTAGGAATTGCTCCTCCAGGAGTATACAAGAATGGAAATGGAGTTGTTAGTTATGATGAAAACAATAAAGTTATAACTAATGGTTCAGCAACTCGTGGTTATGCTCATTATGGTGCACCTTTATATGCGGATACATTAAAATGGATTGAAAATGAGTGGATAGATTATATCCTTCCTCAAACATATCACGCTATTACTCTTTATGCTTCTCCATATTGCGACTTAGTTAGTTGGTGGGATAAAGTAATGAAGTATAGCAGAGTAAATTTATATGCATCTATAGGTTATTATATGAATGGTGATGGTGGTGGTTCTTGGAATTATAACAAGAAAGAAGCTTATGACCAGGCTCTATTTTGTAATACAATGGAATATGTAAAAGGTACTTCAATTTATAACTTTACTGCTTATTCAGGTGGTTTAGGTACAAATACAGGATTATCTTATTTGAAGGATGCATGGGGTAAACCTGCTATTCTTCCGGAAATTCATACATCTCAGCCAATAAATGTTGAAAAAGTAAATAATTTTGAAGTAACTAAAACTCAAAAAGGTAATAAATTATCATTTGAAAAACTTGATGATGCTAAGTTCTATGTTTTATACAAGAGTACAAAACCTATTACTTTCTCTCAAAACGAAGTATTTGATATCATTGGTAATGTTTCTGATACAAATATAAATGAATATGTTGATAATCAATTAGAAGATGGAGTAACATACTACTATGGTGTTAAAGCTCAATCTTATAGCTTAAGATTAGGTCCTGGAGTTCAAGCTAAAGCAACTACAAATGAAGGTAGTGAATTAAATTTAGGTCGCATACCAGAGTTTGGAGTAACTGAAGGCTTATTACCTGGGGAAACTGTTACAGTTCATTTTCGTAAGTTATTATACCCATTTGGTGATGAAGTAAAATATGAACTAACATATAGTTTTGACGATCAAGAAGCTATTACTTCAAATCAATTCTACATGTCACGAAATAGATATAGCTTTGATATACAAGTTCCTTTGAATGCTGAGAAATTAAATGTAAAGGTTAAAGCATATAACAACTTAGGCTCAACAACAGAAGAATATGAGGCAAAAGTAAGTGACTCACTACCTAAGATTAACAATTTTGGATATGTTGGGACACTATATTCGGATGTAGATTTGCAATTTGTATGGAATACATTACCAGATGAAGATATTACAAATATTAACTATACTATCCAATATTCATCAGATGGATATGTATGGAATAATTTAAATACCTTTAAAGCTGAAAAATACATCTTGAATATGAGAGTAAAACAAAAACCAGTTAATGGACGTTACTTCTATCGTGTGGTTGCTGAAAAGCAAGGCAAATATAGTTATTCTGATATTATAGAACTTATAACTTATGATTATTTAGGTGATTTCAATATAAAAATTAATGGTAAAGAACTTGCAGATGAATATGAATTTGCTAGTTATGAAAAAATTGATATAACTTGGAATAAACATAATGAAGATGCTGTATATACAGTTTATGCATCAAATAATCTAGCAAACTGGATATCGATTAAAAATTATGCTTCCAAAGTAATAGTTAAAGATGAAAATAACCAAATTAACAATAACATTGAGTTATCAGATAACTATTACATATTATATATTAAGATTACTGGTTTGTATAATGGTAAAAGAAACGAATCACAAATAATTAAAATAAAGATTTATAAAGATTTTATAAGTTATGATGAATTTTCAGAGTATATTAGTACTACTATAACAAATGGACTTACTAGTACTGACTTATTTAAATAAAATTAATAAAGGCAATGAAGGTGTTTCATTGCTTTTTTTTGGAAAAAATTAATATCAAAATCTCATTGTTTTTTCTTTTAAAAAATTGTATAATATTTAGCACTAAAGATTTTCTAAAGGAGGTTAATATGGATTATTTATGCATAGATTTAAAATGTTTTTATGCATCATGCGAATGCATTGATCGTCATGTTGATCCGCTAACAACTCCATTAGTAGTTGCTGATAGCACAAGAGGTAAAGGGGCAATTTGCCTAGCAGTGTCGCCTAAAATGAAAGAGTTAAATGTTAGGAATAGATGCCGTTTATTTGAAATACCTAGTAATATAAGCTACATAATTGCTAAGCCACGAATGCAAAGATATATTGATATGTCAGCATATATTTATAGCATATATTTAAAATATGTTTCTAAAGATGATATATATGTTTATTCGATAGATGAGGTTTTCATTAATATAACTTCTTATGAAAAATTGTATGGTAAAGATGCTATTGAAATAGGTAAAATGATAATTGAAGATGTGTATAAGACAACAGGTATAAAAGCTACGTGTGGAGTGGGATCCAATCTATTTCTTTGCAAAATTGCTATGGATATAATTGCTAAACATAACTGTGATAACATTGGTTATCTTGATGAAAAGTTATTCAAGGAAAAACTTTGGGATTATTCAAAGCTAACTGATTTCTGGCAAATAGGTACAGGAATTGCGAAAAGACTAAATAAACTTAATTTATATACGCTTAAAGATGTGGCTAATTGTGATAAAGATATTTTATATAAAGAATTTGGTGTAAATGCATCTTTTTTAATCGATCATAGCAATGGTATCGATAAGACAACAATAGAAGAAATAAAAAATTATATTCCTCTTTCAAAATCAATATCTTCAGGTCAAGTATTAGACAAAGATTATCCTTATGAAGACACAATTTTAGTTGTTAAAGAAATGATAGATGGTTTAGTACTAGATTTAATTAGTAAAAGATTAATTACAGGTGGTTTAAGTATTGCTATTGGATATTCTGAATCTCGAAAAACAGATACAAAACCGAAAATGAATGTTAAAAGTAAGAAATTAGTAAAGCCTACAAATTCATATAAGGAAATATCTCGAAATGCATTAGAATTATTTGCAGTAATGGCCGATAAAAGCAAATTAATAAGGCAAATTAATATATCTTTTTCAAGATTAACACTAGAAAATGAATATGTGTCTGATTTACTTGAAAATAGTGAAGAACTCGAAAAAGAAAGGAAAGCCTTAAAAGCTATTATAGATATAAAGAATAAATTTGGAAAATCAACAATTCTTAGAGGAATGAGCCTTGATGAAAAGGCAACCATGAGAAAAAGAAATAAATTAATAGGAGGACACAATGCCGAATAAACCAAGAGGAAATCAATATCAACCTTTTGCTGCTTTAAAAGGGTTTAATGAAAAATTAAGAGAAAAAGAAAGAATTACATGTGATAAAAAAATATTATCTGAAGAAAAATTAGAAGAATTAAATGGTAAAATGATGAGTATAAATAAAGGCGATTATGTAAAAGTAGTATATTATAATTATGATTCTTACGAAGAATTTGAAGGAATAATTACAAATATTGATTATGTGAATAAAAATATAAAATTTAACACTTTAAAAATATCATTTTATGATATTTATGACATAGAGCGTAATTTATAGTTTATTTGTGAAAGATAAAACAAAAATTAAAAGTTGTTTTAACTCATTACTAGGTTTTGAAAAAAATAAATTAAAAGACTAAAAATAATTTATTTATTTATATAATATAATTTGCATAGTAAGACATATTATGATAAAATAAACTAGGTTTGTTATTTACTAAAGAGAAAGGACTTTTAATGAAAAATAAAAAAGGATTCACTTTAGTGGAATTAGTTGTCGTTGTTGCCATAATAGGCATATTAGCAGGTATTTTAATACCTAATTTAGTTGGTTATATTAATAAAGCTGAAAAAGCTAGTGCTGAGCAAGAAGTAACACCCTATGTTACAGCATTTCAATCATGGCTTTTAGAAAAAGATCGCTTAGGTTATAACAAAGGTTTAACACTAACGAAGACAAGTGATACAAGTATTGATTCTTCAAAACAATATTATAAGTTAGATGAAGAAAAAAATAGATATGTGAAAGTTAAGAATCCAACATCTGGTGCTCTAAAAGATTATTATCAAGTACTAGAACCAGAAAGAAGCTTTACACAATATTGCACCGAAGAACTAGGATTAAGACTAGATGGTGATATTTATGTTTTGAGTAAATCTGGTGTATATAATGGATTTGAATATTATTCTAACAATAATTCATATTTAGTTACATATAATAATGTTGATGGTAAAATAACTGTTGCAAAAGAAAGTTAAATAAAAAAGGTCAATTAGTACTACTAACAGTACTAGTTGACTTTTATTCTTTAATTTCAAAAAAATCTTTGAGAAAGTAATATACTCCGTGTTCACTTACGCTTTTGGTTATATATTTAGCATTCTTTAAAAGATCCTTATGAGAATTTGCCATAGCTACGCTAATGTTAACATTTTCGAATAATTCGATGTCATTGTGACCATCGCCTATTGCTATGGTCTTTTCAAAAGGAATTTTGTAATAGTTAATGATTTGTTTTATACCATTTCCTTTTGTTGTTAGAGGATTGTAAACCTCACTTACGCAATATTTTTCGTCTTCCCAAAATCTGATTTTTAATTTTCCTTTATATGTGTCATTAATATATTTTTCAAGAATTTCTTCAGTTCCATTTTTTGAAAAAATTATTGCACCATTAGGATCTCCAGTTAAGATGTCTCGAAAATTACCGATGTGTAAATTACCACCATCTAAATGAAGATAAGGATTAATTTCATCTTCCTTTCTATACAAGAAGATTTCATCTTCAATCTCACAAAATATATTAGTTATAACATCTTTATTATCTTCTAATATCTTGATTACTATTTCCTTTGGTACAGTTATCATGTTTTTTTCAAAGTTTGTATCACTTGGATGATGAACTAAAGCTCCATTGTAATTAATTATAGGTGTGTTTAAACCTAAAATATCATAATAATATTTACTAGAGCGAAATGGTCTTCCCGTAGCAATTACTATTGTATTATCTTTGGCTAGTTTTTTTAGTAAATCAAAACTTAATTTATCGTAATTATCAAATCCTTGAATGAGCGTTCCATCTAAATCTATTGCAATTAAATATCCTTTTTTCATAATGTTTATCCTTTTCTTTTATAATATAATAACATATTCTTTTATAAAAGGAAATAAAAAAATTACAGAAAATAACAAAAACTGAATAGTGTGTGATTAAATGAAAAATGAAGTCTTTATGACTTGTTTTTTTATTGATTTTAGTGTAAAATAAATAAGAGGAAAGGAGTAATTATGATTCTAAGTTTTACAGAAAGCGTGCAAGAATATTTTCATAAATTAGGTAATGCTTCATTCGTTGATTTTATCCCTTTTATTATAGGAATAGTTATAGGATTTGCTTTATGCTTCTTGATATACTTATTAGTTTTTGTTATTTCTATAAAAAAAGATAGCAAAAATATAAGTGATAGCGAAACAAATGAAATAAGCGATGAAGAAATAAGAATAATTATTGAAAATTGTAAAAACAAATATAAAGAAGAAGTTTCTTCGAAGAAAACTAGTGAAAAGTTAACCGATCTTAAGTCAATGTCATGGGATTTAATTAATGATATTGCAAGAACATATTATCCTAATTCTCAATATCCTTTATTTGAATTGTCAATAGAAGAACTTATAAGTTTAGATTATTATATAATGAAAAGAATTGAAAAAATCTTTTCTGGTAAAGTTTTATCAAAAGTAAAGAAAATGAAGATTTCTTCGATTGCTCATTTACTTGATATGAAGAAGAAATATGATGAAAATAGGATAGTCAAGGCTACAGAAAAAATGAAGATTAAACCTGTTGCGAAAGGATTGTGGACGGCTTTGAATTTTTTAAACCCAGTTTATTGGGTCAAAAAATTAATGTTTGATATTCCCTATAATATGATTGTTAATAAAATTTCTTCAACAATTATAGAAGTTATAGGTGTAGAAACAAGTAATATATATAGTAAAAAAGCCTTTAAAGAAGAAGATATCGAAACAAATAAGGCAATAAAAGAAATTGAAAAAATGATAGGAGAAGAAAAAAATGACTAAAAAAAGAAATTTCGTAATCGCAAGAATTGATGATGAACCAGAACAAAAGAAACCCCAAAGCAAATTTGTTTCGCCATATGGAGGCTCTAAAACTAAGGATGAAGTCGTATATCCCCATGTAAGATATGGAAATGGTGGCAAACAGTATGAGGGCTTGGATACAAAAAAAGATGATCTTAAAATAATTTCTCCAGATAATATTAAAGATAATAAAGAAGAGAAATATAATCCTGATAGAATACCTTCTTATTATCGACGTGAAGGTGATAGTGGAATTAAAAAATCTAACCTTGCTGATTTAAAAGGTGAAGGAGTTAATAAAGAAGAAGAACTAGAGAGAAATCGTCGTACATACGGAACATATTATCGTGATTATCAAGAAAGAATGGAAAGAGAAAGTAAAGTAATAACTTCTAGAGAAGAGAAAACTTTCGTTAAAGAAGAAAAAAATAATGATGAAGAGATAGAAATTAAAAATCCTTTATACGAAGATTTTACAGATGATAAAGTTGTAACTCCAAAGTATGAAGAAGTGCGTAAGACTACTGTTTACCCAGAACCTCGTTTTACACATGTAGATGATGATACTAAAAAAACCGAAGATGAATATAAGCCTAATAATGTTTATAAACCTGAGGTTAAAAAAGAAAATGTTATCGAGGTTGTGAAGAACTATGAAAAACCTTCACCCAAACCTTCAAATTTATCCCCTCGTAAAAAGAGTGATTATGTATTTCCACCATTGGAACTTTTGGATCGTAATGGAACAACATCTAATAGTAATATTAATGAGATTAACTATCAAATTAGTGTTATTAACAAAGAGTTAGAAGATTTTAAAATCGGTGGAAAAGTTATAGCTTATACAAAAGGTCCTACTGTTACACAGTTCGAAGTTAAACTTGATGCTGGTGTAAATGTTAATAAAATTGGTTCAATAAATAAAAACTTACAAATGGATTTAAAATGCACACAAATCCGTATTGAAGCTCCAATTCCTGGTAAAGCTACAGTAGGTATAGAAGTTCCTAATGTAACTACTGACACAATCTTATTTGGCAATATGATAACAGAGGATCTAGAAAGAATTCGTAAAAAAGGTAGTAAAACAAGAAATGGTGGAAAACCATTAGATTGTGTATTAGGATTAAACATAAGCGGAGATCCAGTTAATATTGATATAGCTGATATGCCTCATGGAATTGTTGCCGGAACAACAGGATCTGGTAAAACAATTTGCTTGTATTCTATGATTTTAAGCATTATTTACAAAGCTACACCAGAGGAAGTTAAAATTATCCTTGTTGACCCTAAGAGAAATGAGTTTACATATTTCGAAGATATTCCACATTTAGCTACTCCAATTATAGATGACCCAAAACTTGCTACAGCTACACTTAAATGGTGTGTTGATGAAATGGATAGACGTTATGATTTCTTAAAAGCTAATCGTAAACGTACTATAGCAGATTATAATGAATATGCTCGTGAGAATGGTTTAAATATAATGCCTTATATTGTTGTTATAATTGACGAGTTTGCTGATTTAATGAATACAGCAAGTGATTCTCTAGAAGTAACTGTTCAAAGATTAACACAAAAAGCACGTAGTATTGGAATTCATTTAATAATTGCTACACAACGTCCTTCAACAGATGTTATTAGTGGAACAATAAAGAATAATATTTCTTGTAGAATAGCTTTAAAAGTTAAGAGTTATGTGGATTCGCAAACAATTCTTGACCATAGTGGTGCTGAAAAATTATTAGGTAAGGGCGATATGCTTTTAAATAAAGGCAATAACGATATACGTATTCAAGGAGCATATGTAAGTTCTAAAGAATTAGATCGCTTATCTCAATATTTTATTGATTCAAATTTCAAAACAGAATATATGTTTACACATGATGATATTCGTAAACAAGTTGAACAAACTGATAGTTCAAACGGAAGTGATGTTTTTGATGATCCAATGTTTGAGGAAATTGCAAGATTTGTTTTCCGTAATAGAAAATGTTCAGCAAATCAAATCACAACCACTTATGGAATAGGTTTTAACAGAGCCAATAAAGTTATTATCGGTTTAGCAGACTTAGGTATAGTATCTAATCAAAATATACCTGGTAAAGCTCGAGATGTAATTATTAATGATATTGAAGAATTAGAAAGTATTCTTCAAAGCAGATATGAATAATATGAAAAAAGAAAAAAATAAATGTGATTTAAATGAAATTATTATAAAGAAAACAGTCTGTTGTGTTGTATCAACAGCTGTTCTCTTTATTCTTCTAAATGTAAAATTAGGGATAAATAATGTGATAACTTATGCTTATTTTATCCTATCATTTTTGGCAATGATATCTCTTATCTTTACATTTCCTTTTCTAAAATATGAAAATGAGTATAGAAACAAAAAGATTTGTAAGGTAGCTTTTGAAATTAGTGATTTCTTTACTCTTTTTATTATCGCATGTTGTTTAATTCAAGCATTTTTTGCTTTTGGTTTCTTTAGAGCTGAAGTAGATGGACCTTCTATGGAAAAAACTTTTTATAATGGTGATGTTATAATAGGTCGTAGTACTTCAAATGTAAAAAATCGTGATGTTATTGTTTTATATTATGATGAGGATACAAATCCAGAATATAATGAATTTGGGAAAACGTCTAAGCATTGTCATAGATGTTCTTCCACAAATCTTAAGAAATATAAATCTGATAGATTAAAATGTTTAGATTGTGGATACATCCAGATCAATAATTTGAATACAGGAGATCTATTGATTAAAAGACTAATAGCTTCGGAATATGATACATTAAAAATTGAAGAAAAAGCAATAAATGAATATGAGAATGAATTATATATAGTAGTTAATGATAACTATTATGTGAAATGCGGATATAAAATAAGCTTTAATTTAGATAACTTTATTGGAGAAGGTTTAACATATGACGAAAGTAAAAATAATTATGTAATCGAAAAAGGTTATTATTTCGTGATGGGAGATAACCGTGATGAAAGCTTAGATAGTCGCCGTTTAGGTCTTTTCCAAAAAAAGCATATAGTTGGTTGTATAAAATATCAAGTTAATTCTTTGTTTGATTGGAAAAAAATACTTAGTTTAGACGAACAAGATTTGGAGGAATAAAAATGAATATTCAATGGTTTCCAGGTCATATGGCCAAAGCCAGAAGAGAAATCGAGGAGAAATTAAAAGTCGTTGATATAGCTTTAGTTTTGGTTGATGCTAGAATACCTATTTCTTCACAAAACCCTATGGCTATGGAGATACTAAAAAATAAACCTCAGCTAATGATATTAACAAAATCTGATATGGCTGATAATAATATGACTAAAAAATGGGAAAAGTATTTTCTTAATCAAGGTAAAAAGGCTATTTCCATAGATTCTATTTCTGGACTAAATGTAAAAAAAATTGAAACTCTTGCGAAGGAAATCTTAAAAGAAAAGATTGAAAGAGATTTAAAAAGAGGAATGAAAATGCGTCCCATTAGAGCAATTATTGTTGGTATACCTAATGTTGGCAAATCAACTTTAATTAACAAATTAGCTGGAAAAAAAGTGGCTAATGTTGGCAATATGCCAGGTGTTACGAAGGCTCAGCAATGGATTCGCTTAAACCAAAATCTTGAACTTTTAGATACTCCAGGAGTTTTATGGCCAAAGTTTGATGATAAAAAAATAGGTATTCACTTAGCACTTACGGGAGCAATCAAAGATGAAATACTACCTAAAGAAGATCTAACTTTTTACTTAATAGATTTTCTTAAAGAGAATTATCCAGATCTATTTGAAAAAAGGTATAATGTATCAATGAACCAAGATACAGTTAGAATAATCGAAGAAGTTCTTCAAAAAAGAGGTAATAAAAAAGATGAGTATGAGAAAGGATATGATATCATTTTGAACGATTTCAAAAACGCTAGAATAGGAAAAATTACTTTAGATAAAATATGATACAAGATATATATAAGTACGAAGAAGAATTAAATAAACAAGGCTACAAGTACATTTGTGGATGCGATGAAGCAGGAAGAGGACCTATGGCAGGTCCACTAGTTGCTAGTGGTGTTATCCTTCCAGTTGGTTATAAATTAGATTATTTATATGACTCTAAAAAACTAACACCTAAAAAACGAGACGAATTATTTGATATTATAAAGAAAGATGCTTTATATTATGAAATTGAGGTTATTTCTGTTGAGGATGTTGATAGATTAAATGTCTATGAAGCTAGCAAACTAGCGATGACTAGATGCGTAGAACGCATGAAGATGACTGATTATGTGTTAACTGATTGTATGAATTTAGATGTCGATATCCCGGTTTTGAGTTTAGTTAAAGGAGACCAAAAAAGTGGCTCTATTGCTGCTGCTTCAATTCTTGCCAAAGTAACGAGAGATAGAATAATGGAAGATTTAGATAAAATTTATCCTCAATATGAATTTAAAAAGCATAAAGGGTATGTTACTAAAAGGCACTTAGAGTTATTAGAAAAATATGGAGTTTGCCCTATTCATAGAAAATCATTTGCTCCTGTAAAGAAATATTTATAAAAGAGGTATATATGAAAAAATATTTAATTTTAATCATGATGGTTGTATGCTTTCTAGGAATATCGTGTAAAGAAAAAGGCTATACTCCTAAGAAACCTGAAGAAATTGAAAACTTTCAGAGAGTAAATGGAACTCATTTACTAGAATGTGAAGATGTCAGTCCTTATATAGTTATAAAGAATAAACTTTTAAATCAAGATTTATTATATTCTATGACATTATATATGAATTTTGAAAAAGGTAATCGTACTAATAGATTATATAAATATTATCAATTTGATTATTATCTAGCTAATGGTGAGTTTTTATGTGATTATCATATTTTTGATAATATCGATGGAGCACTTAGAAAGTATGGACAAAATTTTATGCCATATTATGATTTGAAAAGTACAGTTGATAAGATAATGCTTAGAGTAAAATATTCTTTTGAAATCTTTGATGAAGATGCAAATGAAGGAATTGCTTATGATAAAGAGTTCAGTTTAAGCGAAGATATATTATCTTTTGATAATAAAAAAGATTATACTGATACAAATCCTTTTGAAATATATATGACAAAAGAAAGTAATTCTGATGAAAACTATGAACGATATAAAGTAAATGCAAGTATTCCATCAGCAAAAACTGGACACATTGATATGCAAATATTTGTGAAAGGTAACGATGGAAATGTATATCCTTATTTAGGATTATATCATTATGAATTTAAAAATGGAAATTATATATCAGTTTCTGATGAAAAAATAGACAAAAAGCAAGGTATAGTTGCTGCATATTGTCAAATAAATATGTATGAAACTAATGGTAACACCACAACGAATACTTACTTTACAAGTATTGATATTAAGTAATTGAAAGGAACAAGTATGATTAAAAATATTAATGATTTCGAAAAAGTTAAAATAGATAATATGCGTGGAGGCGAAGGTAGCATATTTCTTCAAAAAGTTACTCCCGTTTTAGATGCAATGAAAATGTATGCTAAAATAACAATTCCAATGGGATCAAGTATAGGTATTCATACTCATGAAGAGGATGAAGAGATGATTTATGTTCTAAAGAATAAAGGTATTATTATCATCGATGGCAAAGAAAGTGTTATCGAAGAGGGTATGATATCGATATGCAAAAAAGGACGTAATCACTCAATTAAAAATATTTATGAGGAGGATTTAGTTCTTTTAGCAGTTGTAACAAAATAGAAATTAATGGTATATGTTAGACAAATTGTAAATTTTGCTTGCATAGTTAAAATCTTAATGTTATAATTGAATGAGAAAAGGAATTGATAAAATTATGGGTACGAAATTAGTTATTATGGAAAGCCCGGCAAAATCAAAAACCGTAGAAAAGTATTTGGGTAATGAATTTGTTGTTACATCATGCAAAGGTCATATTCGCGATTTAACAACAAGAGGTTACGGAGGTTTTGGTGTAGACATCGAAAATAATTTTCAACCTATGTATAAATTGTTGCAGGATAAACTTCCTGTAATAAGAGAATTAAAAAGTTTAGTTAAAAAAGCTGATTATGTATATTTGGCAACCGATCCTGACCGTGAGGGAGAAGCAATTAGTTGGCATTTATATGAAGTTTTAGGTTTATCACAAAAACCATTTGAAAGAATCGTTTTTAATGAAGTTACAAAGGGAGCTGTTTTAAAATCTCTTGAAAACGGAAGAGAAATAGATATAAATCTAGTTCATTCTCAAGAGTCACGACGAATTCTCGATAGAATTATTGGTTTTAGTTTGTCTAAACTTTTACAAAGAAAGATTGGTTCGAAGTCTGCTGGACGTGTACAAAGCGTAGTATTAAAACTTATCGTTGATCGTGAAAGAGAAATTCAAAAGTTTGTTCCTGAAGAATACTGGGATATATTTCTTGATTTCACAAAGAAAAATAGAAAAATTAGAGCTAAACTAGTAAGTTATAAAGATGAAAAGATTAAACTTACTAACGAAGCTGAAACTAATGAAGTATTAACAAACCTAAGTGATAGATTTATAGTTAAAGAGATTAATAACAAGGATCGTGTTAAATCTCCAAAACCTCCTTTCACAACATCTTCATTATTACAGGAATCATATAGTAAACTAGGATTCAATGCAAAGAAAACTATGATGGTTGCACAAACATTATACGAAGGTGTGGAATTAGCTAGTGAACGTGTAGGTTTAATAACTTATATGCGTACTGACTCGGTTCGTTTATCTAATGAGTTTATTAATAGTGCTAAAGATAAAATTATTTCTACATATGGGGATAATTATTATAAGGGCTATGTTCAAGCATCTTCAAAAGATAAAAATGTTCAAGATGCACATGAGGCGATTAGACCTTCTAAGTTAGATTATACACCAGAATCAATAAAGAAATACTTAACAAATGATGAGTTTAAACTATATAATTTAATATATACTAAAGCTTTAGCATCATTAATGTCACCTGCTATTATTGAGGATGAAAAAATAAAAATAGATAATAATGGTTATATTTTTGAAGCTACAGGTGAAAGAATCAAATTTGATGGTTATTTATGTATATATCATGATCCAGATGACGAAGATACAAAAAATCTTCCAGAAATGGAAATAGGTGAAGAACTTACTAAAACAAATATATCAAGTGAACAAAAATTCACAAATCCACCTACTAGATATAGTGAAGGTAGAATCATTAATAAAATGAAAGAATTAGGCATTGGTAGACCTTCTACATATGCTCAAACTGTGGAAACATTAAAAAATAGATTATATGTAAAAATACAAAGCAAAGCACTAGTGCCAACTGAACAAGGAATGCTTACTAGTGATAGATTAAATGAATATTTCAATACAATTATAAATGTTAAATATACTGCTTCAATGGAAGATGACTTAGATAAGATTGCTGAAGGCAATATGGATTGGCATAATGAAATTAGAAAATTTTATGATGATTTCATGCCTTTAGTTAAAAATGCCGATGAGAAAATGGAAAAGATTTATCCTGTTTTACTTGAGGAAACATGCCCTGAGTGTGGTAAGCCACTAGTAAAGAGAAATGGACGTTTCGGAGAGTTTATTGCTTGTTCGGGATATCCTAATTGCCATTTCATCAAGAAAAAAGAACCAGAAGTGGTAAAAGACACAGGCATAATATGTCCTTTGTGTCATGAAGGACATATTGTGGAAAGAATATCTAAAAAAGGGCGTAGTAAAGGAAAACTATTCTATGCTTGTGATAGATATCCAAATTGTAAGACAACATATTCGAGTTTAGATGAAATCAATAATACAGATACAAATAAATAAATATAAGGAGAATTATTCATGAAAAAATTTTTTGCTTTAATTATTGCGTTTTTCATGCTATTTGCTTTCGTTGGTTGTGACAATTCAACAGAGTTTGATTTCGAATTACGCTTTAATAAGATTTTTGAAGATGTCGATGTTGACAATGTTACAAGTGATTTACAATTGCCTACATCAATAGGTAGTTTAACAATTGTATGGGAATCATCAAATACTGATGTATTGTCTAATGATGGAAAGATTTTTAACACTACTGGCGAAGTTATTAGTGTTACTTTAACTGCACATATGCAACATGAAAAAGAAAAATCTGATCTATCAAAAGATTTAAAGATTGCTCCTACTGGAGGAATTAAAGACATTTTAGAAGGTGAAACTGGAACTTATAAGATTAAAGGAACAGTAGTTGCAATCAATGCTCGTAGTTTTATCATTAGTGATGGAACTAATGGCATATTAGTATTCAAAGGTGGATCATGGGCATGTGATGTAGAAATTGGAGAAGTCTTAGAATTAAGTGGTGAAACAACTAAGTATCCTACATCATTAACTGAAGGTGTTGGTGTTCAATTTGGTCAAGATGCTGGTTATAAAAGAGTTAGCACTGGAACATATACTTATCCAGTTGCAAAAGAATTAAAAGCTGCAGACGTTGAAAATTATGCTAAGGAAAAAATTATTAAACCTGAATATGTGAAACTTACTGGTAAATTAAGTGTTTCTGATAAAGGTGATGGTAAGGTTTTTTATAATCTAGTTATTGATGGTACTAAGATTAAAGGTAGTTTAGCATATCCTACTAATAGTGAAGAATTAAAAGCATTAGATGGCAAAAATGTAGAAGTATACGGATATATAGTTTATGGAACTGGTAGTACATCTGTTAATTTCTTAAACATTGTTTCTACAGAAGTTAAAGAAGTTGGTGGTTCAGTAGTTGAACCAGAACCTGAACCAATCACTGGTGATGTAGTTCTTGATTTCGTTAAGAACTTTGGAACTTATGCCGGTTCTTGGAGTACATCTTATGAGCCAAAAACTATAACTGGCAAAGATTTAGGCTTAAATAACAGTATTAAAGTAGTTATTTCTATAGCTAATAAACAAAAAGATGATCAACCGATAGCAGATAGACCTGTTATTGCAGTTGGTAAAAAAGGAATAGAACAAACAGTTGTTGTTAGTGGATTTGAAGGCAAATTAAAAGATGTTACATTTAATTTAAAACAATGGAATGAAAAGAAAAAATTTGATAGTATTATTATTGAATATTCAGAAGATGGAACAACTTGGACTAAGGCAAGTGATGATGCTATCAGTGGCGGTTCTAGTGCTATTGCTACAAACCAAGAAGTAAAATCAAATGTTGATTTATCTACAGCAAAATATATAAGATTATATATTAAAGCAGATAGTTCATCTAATCAACAATTAGGTTTAACATCAATTAGTTTAAACTTTGAAAAATAAAATTATTTAGCCCATTATGTATGGGCTCTTGTTATTATAAACGAAAGGATTAAGTGTAAATGAAATATTGTGTAAAATGTGGAAATGAACTTGCTGACGATGCAGTAATTTGCCCTAAATGTGGATGTGCGACTGAATTATATAATGCAAGTGAAAGTAAAGAGAATAATGATAAAGCATTAAAGAAAATAGCTTTAATTTTTATGATTATCTCAACAGTAGTTGGAGGTTTAGCTTTAATTCCATTAATATGGATGCTTCCTATGACACTATCATACTCAAAAAAAATAAAGAATGAAGAAAGCGTGTCTATGGGTTTTAAAGTTTGTACATTACTATTTGTAAATATGATTCCTGGCATTTTGATGCTTTGTGCTAAAGATTAATTTATATTTATTGACAAATACATATATAATGTAATATAATAAACGTAAATAATCAAGTAAAATATTAAAATATTTATATAATTTTAATATTAATTATTTGATTATTAAAAAAGAGCGTAAAAAGACTTGTCAGTCTAAAATCACTTAAACTGGCATTATTACGCAAAACTTATTAAAAATATTTTATTTTTAGTCTAAAGTGTGTTATAATTAAGTTACGGCATAGACCGTTTTGAGACTACTTACATTTTTGGTATGTGTAAGTTGAACTCGTCTTGTGCATATAGAAGATAATTCTTACTAGTTGGTTAGCACAAGCCATAGACGCAACTTTAGGCTTAAGCGGGTTTAATTGGTGCGTCTTTTTCTGATATTTATCTTTAATAGCATTAGATTCTCTATTTGTTTTAATTAAACTAGATACCATTAAATGAAGAATAGTTCTAAGACGCTTATTACCTTTTTTAGACATTTTAAGATGGAGTCCATCTTTATCGCCAGATTGTCTAATCATAGGATCAATACCTGCGTAAGCAACAATTTGTTTATAATTTATAAATCTAGATATATCGCCAAGTTCTGCAATAAACTTACATGTTAGTATATCTTGGATCCCAGGTAATGAATGAACCAGATTATAAAGAGGAACTTTCTTTGCAAGTTCGTTCATTTTACTTATAGTAAACTTAATTTGATTTAGATAATATTCTATTTGAGTAATGTATGAAAGAAGCATAATTATATCTGGCTCTGTAACATTACAACCAGGAACAACTTCATTAATTAAAGGAGTTAATTTCTTAACTTTAGATGATGTCCAACTTTCTACGTGATTCCATTTATCTTTTAAGATTTCAATAATCTCATCTTCTGATTTTGAAGTATAAAAAGAAGGATGAGGGAATTCTTTTAAGAAAGTTAATGACTCATCACTATAAATTCTTGTAAATAACTTTTTATAGTTAGGGTAAATAACAGCTAAAGTTTCTCTAAAATTAACTTTTATTTTAACAAAATGTTTCATACAAGTGTCATAATATCTATTTAACTTTCGCAAATTAGAATATGTCTCATCTTCAGAATAAAAAACACCTAGATTATTAGAATAAAAAAGTTTAGATAAGCTTAAACAATCTCTAGCATCAGTTTTTTGTTCTCTAATTTCGCTGTTTCTGGCTTTAGCAGCTCTTAGTGGAGCAACAATATGGTACTTAAGATTTTGTGATATAAGGAATTTTTCAAGAGACTTATGATAAATTCCAGTAAATTCAAAAATAATTAAAGGAGTTTCATTAGTTTTAGACTCTATTAAATTTTTAAGAGTTAAAATAAATTGGTATCCTTGTTTAGTGTGTCTCATAGTTCTAGCTTTACTTAAAGGTTTGTTTGGTCCAATAAAACCTTGAATGTGACTTTTATTTTGAGATACATCAATAGTAATACAGGTATTTTGATTCATAACAACACATCCTTTCATTTTGCCTGTATAAGTGGTTGATAACTTCCTAACTCTAAAAGAGCTTATTCTTCAAGCCTATATTCGCAAGTCATGCAGGTTCAATACTAAAAAGTATAGTCCTAAAAACATATAAACAGGTTTACAAAGAAAAAGGAAGGGCTCCATATTATACTACGGATTCGCAATGTTCCAATGTACACATTAACGTAGTCCACAACCAGTTATAACTATATCATGATTTATAGTTATAACAGAGATTTCTGAAGCTGATATAACTTCAATAAAATTATATCATAAAATGGCTATAAATTTAATTAGAGTGAAATCTCTAATCAAATTATATACGAATATACTTACATGAGGTGAAGAAATATGAAATTTTGTACAAAATGTGGAAATGAACTTTTAGATGATGCTGTAATTTGTCCTAAATGTGGAAACTCAGTGGATTATAAAAATGTCAATGTTAATGAAAATTTAAATACTGATCAAGGTAAAGAAACCAGTAGTTTAAAAACAATAGCATTGGTATTTATGATAATTGCTACAGTTATAAGTGGACTTTCAATTATACCATTAGCTTGGATGATCCCTATGACAGTTTATTATTATAAGAGTATTAAAAATAAAGAAAGTGTGTCAACTGGTTTTAAAGTTTGCACATTAATATTTGTAAGTTTAATTTCTGGAATTTTAATGCTTTGTGATCAAGATTAATAAAATAATTATCAAATAAACTTACTTTATTAGACATTAGGAATTTCTCTTAATGTCTTTTTACATAGTGTTTTATTTATAAAAACGATTTACTAGTAATTTGTGTTGTTTATTTCTTCAAAAAGTGCTATAATATTTATGCATTATAATTTATATAAGGAGTTTATGTATGAAAAAAATTTCAAAAAGAATCATTATTGCAATTATGACATGCTTAATGCTTTTTGTATGCATTTCATGTGACAATGAAGCAAAAAAATACGAAAAGATGAGAGCAGAGTTAGAAACAGTTGTTTCAAGTGTGCCAATTAAAACGACTGAAGATTTGAGTTTTCCTAAAAAAGTAGGAGACTATGAAGTCACTTGGACATCAAGTAATGAAAAAGTAATAAGCAATGAAGGTGTAGTTACAAGACAAGATGAAGATGTAACAGTAAAAATCACTATTAAAATAACAAATGGAGAACTTTCAGTTATTGAAGAAGTAACTATTGTTGTCCCTAAAAAAGAACAAATAGAAGAAAAACCAATTTTAAGTTTTGAAAAAGTTCAATACGAAGTAAAAGTTGATGAAAAGATTACTTTAAACCCAACAATTAAAAATGCAAAGGGCAATGAAAAAGTAGTATATGAATATGATAATGAATATTTATCATGTGAGAATAATACATTTACAGCTCTAAAAGAGGGAGAAGTTGTTATAAGAGCCTTCTTAGAAGGAACTAGTGAAAAAATAGAAATTAAAGTTACTATTTCTCCAAAGGATACTTCAAAACCAGAAGTAAAAACAATCGCAGAAGTTTTAAATTCTGAAGATGGAAGTTATATAGTAGAAGGAACAGTAATAGCTACATATGCACGTGGATTCTTAATTGATGATACTACAGGTAAAATTCTAGTATTCTTAGGACAAGAATTTGATGGCAGTATTAAAGTAGGAGACACAGTAAAAGTACAAGGAAGTACAAGTGTATATGGATTAATGAAGCAATTTGGTTTAGACACAACAGTTGAAAAGACTGGAGAAGGTGCAGTAGATCAACCAACAGCTACAGAAATAGATGGAGCTAAATTAGATGAATTTGCTGATCTAACAGAAGCACAAGTGCAATATGTAAAGATGACTGGTAAACTTACAGTATCAGGAAACTACTTCAATTTAGAAGTAAGTGGTGCAAGTAAAGTAACAGGAAGTATAACATACCCACAAGATCAAGAAGCGTTAAATGCGTTAGCTGGTAAAAACATTGAAGTAACTGGATACTTTATTGGAGTAACAGGAAGCAGTAAGAAATACGCTAACATTATGGTTACAGAATTTAAAGAAGTTGGTGGTTCAGTAGTTGAACCAGAACCAGAAGTAAAAACAATAGCAGAGATACTAGCTGCAGACTTAGGTGAATATACAACTGAAGGAACAGTAGTAGCAGTAAATGCAAAAGGAATATTAATTCAAGATGAAACAGGATATATTTATGCATTTATAGGACAAGAACCTACAGTTAAAGTAGGAGACACAGTAAAAGTAAAAGGAACTACAAGTGAATTTGCATTAGCAAAACAATTTGGAAGTGGAATAGAAGTAACAAAGACTGGAGAAGGAACAGTAACACATCCAGTAGCAAAAGAATTAGATGGAGCTAAATTAGATGAATATGCTAATGCTACAGAAGCAAAAGTTGAATATATAACATTCACAGGAACATTAGCAGCACCAGATAGATATTATAATGTAACAGTTGAAGGCGCAAGTAACGTAATAGGAAGTATTACATATCCATTAAACGCTGATGAAATCAAAGCATTAAATGGAAAGACAGTAACAGTTACAGGTTATTTAACAGGTATAGCAAGTAATAATAAATATGCTAACGTAATCGCTGTTGAGGTTAAAGAAGTTGGTGGTTCAGTAGTTGAACCAGAACCAGAACCTGAACCAATTACTGGTGATGTAGTTCTTGATTTCGTTAAGAACTTTGGAACTTATGCTAATTCATGGAAAAAAGGCTATTCTACAATAACACTTACTGGCAAAGATTTAGGTTTAAATAATAGCATTAAGGTAGTTATGTCTGCAGCTAGTAAACAAGAACAACAAATTACTGATAGACCTGTTATTGCAGCTGGCAAAAAAGGAACTGAACAAACAGTTGTTGTTAGTGGATTCAGTGGCAAATTAAAAGATGTTACATTTAATTTAAAACAATGGAATGAAAATAAAAAATTTGATAGTATTATTATTGAATACTCAGAAGATGGAACAACTTGGACTAAAGCAAGTGATGATGCTATCAGTGGTGGTTCTAGTGCCATCGCTACAAATCAAGAAGTAAAATCAAATGTTGATTTATCTACTGCAAAATATATAAGATTATATTTTAAAACAAGTATAACTTCTAGCAATCAACAATTGGGTTTAACATCAATTAGTTTAAACTTTAAAAAATAAAACTTATGAATAGTCATATGCACCACAAGTGTATATGACTTTTTGTCCTTTTAATTTGATTTTTTTGTGGTATAATTTATATTATTATTTTTTAAAGGAGTGCACATGAAAAAAATATATATTTCTATAATAACATTAATATTTGTTCTTTTACTATGCGGATGTGATAAAAATAATTATAATATAAAAAGTAACGATGATTTATATAACGAATCAGTAAAAATTTTATCGAAAATACCTGATAATGTGACGGAAGATTTATTGTTTCCGAGGAAAATAAATGGAATAGATGTGAATTGGATAACCGACAATGAAAAAGTAATTAATAATCAAGGAAAAGTACATAGACAAATTAATGATGTTTCAGTTACAATAACAATTATACTTAAATACAATGAATTTAGTTCTGAAAATTGCAAAAAAGTTTTAGTTTTAAAGGATGATAAAATACCAGCAACGAAAGTTATTGATGTTATTAATGGGAAATTAGGTTATTATGAATTAATCGGAACATGTAAAGCTGTGAATAATAACAGTTTTATAATAGGTGATGATACTGGAAATATACTAGTATATAAAGGAATTAGATGTAATCTTTCTTATGGTGATATTGTATACATAAAAGGTGAGACTGTAAAGTTTGGCAAAACGATACAATTTAATTCTTCAACAACCTATGATGTTCTTGACAAAAGTGAAAATGAAATAGAAAAACCAATAAAACTTACTAAAGAAATGATTGATAATTATATATCAAGTGATTTAATAAATGTAGAATATGTGGAAGTGGAAGCAGTTATAGTTGTTTCTAATAATTATATAAACTTTAAAATCAAAGAATCTAATATTTTAGGAACTATTGCATATCCAATAGATGATACAAAGTATACTAATTTAGATGGAAAATCAGTAAAACTAGAAGGCTATGTAATTAATATAATTTCAAACAATAAATATTTAAGTTTATTATGTACTAGTTGTAAAGAGGAAACAGTAACTGATAACGCAAAAACGATAAATGAAATTTTAAAAGCTCAACTAGGTAAATATGAGGCTACTGGTATAGTTGTAGGTATTAATAAACAAAGTTTTATCCTATGTGAAGATGAAGCGTATATAATGGTATATATGACTAGAAATTGGAAATGTGATTTATCTCTAGGTGACAAGGTTACTGTAAATGGAGAAACAGTGATGTATGCAAATTCAAAACAGTTTAGTGCAAGTTCGAAATATGAAATTATAAGTCATAATAATGATGTTAACTATGAATATCAATATTTAAGTGATAGTATTATAAATTATAGTGCATCACTTAAGCAAATGCCTATTATGATGGTTGAATACGAAGGGGTAATAACTTCTAATAATGGTTATTATAATATGACAACTAGTACATCTAACGTTATTACGCTTAATGCCCCTTTAGATGAGTTTGAGATAGATGATTATTTGGGTAAAAATGTAAAAATATATTGTTTATTTACAAGCATTAATGGCAAATATATTAATATATGTTTAAATAAAATTGAAGAAACTAAAAATGATGAATTGTTTAGTTTGCACATCTTAGAAGTGAATGATTTGCATGGATATTGTTTGCAAGATGAAAATGGTAAAAGTGGGTTAAGCAATTTATCCTATCTTGTTAATAAAATTAGAGATGATGATCCGCGAGATGATGTTATTTTAATAGGTAATGGTGACATGTTTCAGGGAACAGCAATTTCTAATATAACTTATGGAAAAGCGATTGTTGAGGCCATGAATTTAATGCAATTCGATTGTATGACGATTGGAAATCATGAATTTGATTGGAAATTAGATAAAGTATTAACGTACTTTGATGGCATAAAGGAAAATGGTGAATCTTCATTCCCACTTTTAAATGCCAATGTATATAATAATGATGGAACCCTAGTTACTATTGATAATGGTAATATTTATGAAAGTATAACAGTTGAGAGAGAAGGAGTTAACGTAGGAATAATAGGATATATTGGTAATGTTTATTCCTCAATTTCATATGCCTGCCGAAAAGATTATTATTTTGATAATGATATTAAGAGTAGTGTTGAAAAAATCGGAACAAAGTTAAAAGATAAAGGCTGTGACATAATTATTGTATCAATACATGGTGGTGATGCTAGTTCAATAGAATCATATAATAATAATTATGATTTGTCTAATATAAAATATAAAGCTGATTATCTAGTTGATGCTGTGATAAATGGTCATACTCATACCAAGCAAACAGGTTACATAAATCGTAAGGGTGTTAGATTACCATTAGTACAAGGAGGATGTAATGGCGCAGCTTTAGGAGAAATAGTTTTAAATATTGATATGGAAAGTAAAAAAGTAATAACAACTTATTCAAGTGTTCATGATGTTTATGAAGCAGATAAAAATTATGATTTAACTGTTGAAAAATCATTACAAGAATCAAAAGAAAACATAAAAGATGTACTAGAAGAAAAGTATGCTATTGCTACAGAAACAATTAATAATAAATACCAATTAATACCTTGGGTTGCTAACGTCTTAGTTTCTGGAACAAATGCTGATGTTGCTATTTGTAATACAGGTGGATTAAGGTCTACTGGAAACATAACTAGTGGTTTCCCTGTAACTATTGAAAATATGTATATGATAAATCCTTTTGATAATTACTTAATAATTGTAGAGGTTTTAGGAAGTGATTTATCAAGGTTCTTAGCAAATACATCAATATTTACTGGTTTCAAAAAAGGATTAGATGAAAGTAGTTTAGTTTATAATAAAACATATAGAGTTTGTGTTGTTGATTATGTTTATTATTGGGATACTTTTCCTAAAAATGATAAGGCTGTAACAACAAATATAATTATGCGAGATTTATTAATTATGGATGTAAAAGCTCGTGATGAGTTTGCACCTATAATGGATAGTGAGGCAAAAATTAGAGATATTTATACAAATTAATAAAAAAATAATGTTATTTTTTAGATGAAAAATAGTCTTGTAAATAAAGTCTATTTTTCATTTTTTTAGTTGCTTAACATCAAAAATACTTTATTTTTTTCTTGTAAAGAGGAAGCAAAAGTGATATAATATATAAGTAGTTTTTAAAGATAAGGAGTAATATTATGGCAGAGAATAACTATATTAATGACGAATTATTAAAGCAGATTTCTGAAAAATTAAATGTGTCTATTGCACAAATTAAAGCTGTTTTAAAACTTATTGAAGATGGTGGAACTGTTCCATTTATCGCAAGATATCGTAAAGAAGTTACTGGTGGATTAGATGAAGATCAAATCAGAGCTATATATCAAGAATGGGATTATGGTCAAAAACTTGCTGAAAGAAAAGAAGACATAATTCGTTTAATTGAAGAAAAAGGAAAATTAACAGATGAATTAAGACAACAAATTGTTGTTTCTAATAAATTGACTGAACTTGAAGATATTTATAGACCATTTAAAGAAAAGAAAAAAACAAGAGCAACTGATGCCAAAAGAAAAGGCTTGGAAGGACTTGCTGAGTATTTGCTTTCTTTCCCTAAAACAGGAGATGTTGTTTTAGAAGCTGAAAAATATGTAACTAAAGAAGTTACTCCAGAAATGGAAAAAGAAGGTTTAGTTGTTAAAAACGCTAATGAAGCATTACAAGGTGCTGAAGACATTATTGCTGAAATCATAAGTGATGAACCAAAATATCGTCGCTGGATTCGTCGTTTATTCCAAATGCAATCTTCTTTAGTTTCTCAACTAAAAGATGTTACTTTAGATCCAAAGCATACATATGAGATGTATTATAATTATCAAGAACCAATTAGTGAGATTAAACTTCATCGTATTCTTGCTATAAATCGTGGTGAGGCTGAAAAAGTAATTAAAGTTAGTATTTCAGAAGATGTAGAACGCGTATTAAGATTCTTACGTAAACAAGTAATTAAAGATCCAGAATCTGTTACTGCTTCTTACGTTAATGATGCTATCGAAGATAGTTATAAGAGATTAATCAAACCTTCAATCGAAAGAGATATAAGAGCTGAATTGAAAGAAAAAGCTGAAGATCATGCTATTTCAATTTTCTCATTGAATCTTAAAAACTATTTATTAACCCCTCCAATGAAGGGTAAAGTTGTTTTAGGTGTTGACCCTGCTTATCGTACAGGTTGTAAACTTGCAGTTGTTGATGCAACTGGTAAAGTATTAGATAAAGGAGTTATTTTCCCTAACCAAAAGAATAAAGAAGAAGTAGTTAGTGATGCTCGTACAGAACAATCATTTAACACTATTAGAGCAATAATTGATAAATATAAAGTTGAAGTAATTGCTATAGGTAATGGTACAGCAAGCCGTGAAACTGAAAGCTTTATTGCTGATTGTATCAAACAAATCAAAAAAGATGTTCACTACATTATCGTTAATGAAGCAGGTGCTTCAATCTATTCAGCAAGTAAAATTGCTCAGGAAGAATTCCCTGACTACCATGTAGAAGAACGTTCAGCTGTTTCAATAGCTCGTCGTTTACAAGATCCACTTAGTGAACTTGTAAAGATTGATCCAAAATCAATAGGTGTTGGACAATATCAATATGATGTATCACAAGCAAAATTAGGAGATTCATTAGACTTTGTTGTGGAAACTGCTGTTAATAGTGTTGGTGTTAACATTAATAGTGCATCAATTCCTCTACTTACAAGAGTTTCAGGATTGAATGCTAAAACTGCTAAATTAATTGTTAATTATCGTGATGAAAATGGACCATTTAAGACACGTGAAGATATTAAAATTAAAGGTATAGGAGCTAAAACATTAGAACAAGCAATAGGCTTCTTACGTATTCCAAATGGAACTGAAAAACTTGATATGACAGCAATTCACCCAGAAAGTTATGCTGTTGCTGAAGAAATCCTTGCTAAACTTGGATTTACTAAAGATGATATCGGTTCAGAAAAATTACAAAAGGCTATTGCTAAACTTAATCGTAAAGAATTTATTAAACAATTCAATGTAGGTGAATATACATTTAATGATATTTTAGATGCATTTGTTGCACCTCTTAGAGACCCACGTGATAAATTTGATAAACCAATTCTTCGTAGTGATGTATTACATTTAGAAGACTTAGCTCCAGGAATGGAATTACAAGGAACAGTTAGAAATGTAGTTGACTTTGGTGCTTTCGTTGACTGTGGTGTAAAGGAAGATGGTTTAGTTCATACATCAAGAATGAGTAAGAAATATATTAAACATCCATCTGAAGTTGTAAGTGTTGGAGACATTATTAAAGTTTGGGTTGTTAATGTAGATTTAAAACGTGGTCGTGTTGAACTTTCAATGGTTAACCCAGCTCAATAAATAACTACTGCTAGATAATTTCTAGCAGTTTTTGTTTTTTTGCCCAAACAATAATATTCAATATTCATATATTATAAGTGGAGGTTATAAATATGAATAATGAAAAAGGTTCACAAAGTAATCTTTTTAGTCCAGACGATGCTTTGCTTTATGGGACTGCATTTAAATCACTTTATGAACCATATAAAAATTTTAAAAAAGCTAATGTAAAGATAGCTAATGAGAAAGAACGATTGCTACTAGAAGTACAGAAGTATGCAATAATGTGTCATGATTTGGGCTTATATTTAGATGTGTATCCAACTGATAAAGAAGCCGTTGAACTACGAAAAAATTATTTAAAACTTTGGGAGGAAGCTAAGAATAAGTATGAAGAAAAGTATCCTCCATTTGCAAAAAATTGTAAGAAAAATGATGTTACACCATTCCCGTGGAGTACAACACCATTTCCTTGGGGTGATAAATAATGTTTACTTATGAGAAAAAACTTTTATTCCCTATAAATATCACTAAGAAAGATTTAGATATGGCCAAAGTATTGTATACACAATATGGTGGACCAGATGGAGAGTTAGGAGCAGCAATAAGATATTTTAATCAGAGTTTTACAATGCCTGATAGTCGTGGAAAAGCACTATTAATGGATATATCAGCTGAAGAATTTAGTCATGTAGAAATGATTAATGCTATGATTGATGGTTTAATGAAAGGCGCTACAATTGAAGAATTAAAGGAACATGGATTAGATAAAATGTACGCTCAAAGAGGTTTGGATCATTTTCCTCAAGATAATAATGGCGTTCCTTTCACAACAGCTTATATAGGAGCAACTGGTGATGTTATTGCTGATCTATATGAAAATATGGCAGCTGAACAAAAAGCACGAGCAGTTTATGAACATTTGTTAGACCTAGCCAAAAATGAAGAAGTTATAGCTCCATTAATTTATTTAAGAGAAAGAGAAATTGTTCATTTTGCATTATTTAAAGAATTATGTGAGACATATGAGAAAAAAAGCGGAAAATAACCGCTTTTTCTTTTAAATGAAAATTATCTATTATATAATATACTTATTATAGCTAGAAAGGAAATCTGTTTATGATTAAGTTAGTAAATGTTTCTAAGTATTATCATGATGAGAATAGCGTTGTATTAGGATTATCAAAGGTAAATTTAGAACTAAATAAAGGTGAATTTGTTGCTATAACAGGTGAAAGTGGATCAGGAAAATCAACACTTTTAAATGTCATAAGTGGAATAGATAGTTACGAAGATGGTGAAATGTATATTAATGGTGAGGAAACATCTTATTACTCTAAGGAAGATTGGGAATTATATCGAAAAGAAAAAATAGGATTTATATTTCAAAATTACAATTTAATTGATAGTTATACTGTTTTAGAAAATGTAATTGCTGTAAAGTTAGTTCAAGGCGTAAGCTATAAAGATGCTAAGAAAAATGCTATTGAAATACTTAATAAAGTAGGATTAGGTAATTTTCTTAAACATAAAGCTTCAAAACTTTCTGGTGGTCAAAAACAGAGATTGGCAATTGCAAGAGCTTTATCAAAAGATACAGAAATTATTGTTGCTGATGAACCAACTGGTAATCTAGATAAACAAAATGGCAAAGAAATAATAAAACTATTGTATGAAATATCTAAAGAAAAATTAGTATGTATTGTTACCCACAATTATGAGGAAGTAAGTGAATATGTTACGAGAAAAATTAGAATTTATGATGGTGAGATTGTTGAAGATAGACAGATTAAGGAGTATAAACAAGTTGATAATACGAAAATAATTGAGAAACCTAAGTATAAGGTTAATCTACTATCATTTGCTTTACTTAATCTTAAAAACCAACCTAAGAGAACATTTTTCTTATTCTTGGTTGCTTTTGTTATGACTATCTTTGCATTTGCAATCTTTATTATAAATGATTTAGGTTTTGGTTCCGAAAATTATGAAAGATCAAATGAATACTTTCGCAATAATTATGAAGAAAGAGTAGTCATATCTAAAAAAGATAAATCAGATATAACAAGTGATGAGATAAATAAAGTGTTGAATCTTAAATATGTGAGAGGATATACACCTTATAGTAGTATTTTAGATTCTGAAAATAAATATGTTTCTATTTCTGATTATTCTGTAGGTTTTAGTACTACACAGGCAAATTGCAATGTTATAGATATAATTAGTGATAAAGATTTAGTAACAGGAAGAATGCCTAATAATGATCACGAAGCAATAATTTCCATAAGTTATATGACAGAAAAAGAAGCAAAAGAATTAATTAGCAAAAAAATAACTTTAGAAAGGTTTAATGTTGATTATGAAATAGTTGGAGTAACAAATAAGCATTATGGTACAGAAGAAATGGTAGTGTATCTTAAAGAGGGAGCACTAAAAGGTATATACGAAAAGGTTTATTTCCAAGAAGCAAATTCTATGTATATGATGATGTTAAATGATAATGATGGAAATCAATATCCTTTAGCCACTATTATTCATAATTTAGGATTTGAATTTCATTTAAAAGATGATTTACCTAAAAATAAAATAATAGTTTCTGAAAATATATATGGCTATATGCGTAAATATCTTGATAAAGGATATACTTTAACATATAATGATGTTAAGCTTACGATTGAAACAACTAGTGAAAACAATGTCATTTATTTGAGTAAATCTTATATAGAAAATGGAAGTAGTATATCTATTACAATAGATTCATTAGAGCACTATGAAAAAGTAAAAAGTGAACTTGATAAAATAGGTTTTTATTCAATGTCACCTTTTCTCACAAGTCCTGATTTAGGAATTGTGTATAAAATAGTTTTAGGTCTTTTCTTAGTATTCTCTTGTGGAATAAACTTTATTTTGATATATGTTGTTGGATATGTTGTAATTAGATCAATTATGCTTGCTAAGAAAAAAGATTATTCTATTCTAAGAACTATTGGTCTAAGTGTAAAGCAAGTACTTAATATATGCAAAATCGAAATAGTCTTTAGTTTTTTATTGGCATTTATTCTCACAACAATTATTTTCTTTATTGTTCGTCCAAGAATTGATAATTTGTATGTTAGAGGAATACTTATGAACATAAATGGTGGATTGATAGCAATAATAGGATTATTTAACTTGTTGTTGGGATTCTTCGTATCTCGTCGATTCACAAGAATGTTAGTTAAAAAAAGCATTATTTCTGGAATGAAAGTTGAATAGGTGAATTATGATATTTATAAATAATCTTAATAAATATTATAATAAAGGCAAAAATAATGAAATTCATGCAATTAATAATACATCCATTGTATTTCCTGATAAAGGTTTAGTATGTTTGACAGGACCTAGTGGTTGTGGGAAAACTACTTTACTTAATTGCATAGGTGGTATGGATAATCCAAGTAGTGGCTTTATAAGTTACGATGGAGTAGATTTGACTAAAAAAGAACTTGATTTATACAGAGCTCAAAATATAGGATTTGTCTTTCAAAATTATATTCTTCTTCCTGATAGAACAGTTTATGAGAATTTAAAAATTGTTTTAAATATGTTTAATTTATCAAAAGAGGAAGAAGAGGAAAGAATTGAATTTGCTTTAAATGCTGTAAATATGTTTAAGTATCGAAAAAGAATCTGTGGACAGTTATCAGGTGGACAAATGCAAAGAGTTTCCATCGCACGTGCCCTTGTGAAAAGTCCAAAACTAATTATCGCTGATGAGCCTACAGGAAACTTAGATGAAAAAAATACTAAGCAAGTAATGGATATAATAAAAAATCTATCTCGTGAATGTTTAGTGATTATGGTTACACATGAAAATAGATTAGCAACATTTTATAGTGATAGAATTATAAAAATTGAAGATGGAAGAATTATTAGTGATAGCATAAATGATAGTAAAGGTATATTGACTGAAAAAGATGAAATAAATATATATCTTGGTGAGATGAAAAGCGAACAAATAAATAGCAATAATGTATATATTAGATATTTTTATACAACTGAAAAACCTAATATTAAAATTGATGTGGTTTATAAAAATGACACATATTTTATAAAAGCAAGTTCGGATAATAAAGTTAACTTTAAGTTTTTAACTGGAAAAAGTGAAGAGATACTTATTGAAGGTAAAAAACCTGTAATTCAAATTGATGATGTTATGAATGAGGATATAAAGTTTCCTCAAATAGATAAAAACAACACTCGTAAATCAGTAATTTCCTTTAAAGAAGCTTTTAAAGAAGCATGTTTATTCTTTAAAAAGATAAGAATTGGTGATAAAATAAAATTATTTGTCTTCTTTCTATCTGCGATAATGTTTGTTAATTCAATCGCTTCTTTAGGAAAACTAATTCATATAGATGAAACACAAGTAGTTCGTTTTTCGAAAGATATTGTTGTGATTGAAGATTATAATTCATTTGATTCGAGAAAAATAGAAAGTAAAATAAATAAAGGTTTGTTACTTGCTAATTATCAAATATTTGATTCTATGATAAATTTCAATTATTTTTACAAAGATGGATATGTAAGAACAAGTTTATCAAGTCCTTTTTCAATAGAATATCTGAATGATGAAGATATTATAATTGGAAAAAAGGCATCAAGTGATGAAGAAGTAGTAATCGATAAAAAGATTATTGACAATGTTGCTGAAAGAACAATTCTTGGTAATCAACTTGAAAAACTGGGATACGAGTCATTAGATCAACTCATTGGACTAAAATATAAAAACATAAGTGATAAAGAATATACGATTGTTGGAATTACTGACACAGGCAGTTGTAATGTATACTTTACTGAAAATGCCTATAAACTTATGTATTTAAATGAATTGTATATGTATTCTTATGTTATAGGATATCAAGGATTGCAAAATAATATTATTGGACTACAAATTGAAAATGCTAGTAAAATACAGTCATATGTAGATATCACAACAGGTGAAACTACTACACTTGATATAAATGATTTAAAAGATAATGAAATTATTGTCTCTAAAGGAATGAATAATGATTTTATAAATCAAAAAGTATTTTCTAATTCTTCATTCAAATTTCTTTCTTCAATAAAAATCAAAGGTTATTTTGTAGATAACGATAATAACTATATGCTAGGAAAAATAGCTGGAAATGATAATTTAATAAATGCTTTTTATTATTCAAGCATTGAGACAAATAAATCATTTGTTTGTTTCCGTGATGATGTTGATAAAGTCGATGAAAATTATACAACTTATGATCCATATGAACGTGCATTAGAACAGTATAAAAATAATAATTTAACTTCCACTGTTTTCTCATTAGTGATGACTATCGTATTCTTTTCTGTTTCTTTAATTTTCTTAGTATTTACAATTAGATCTAATTTAATTTCAAGAATTTATCAAATAGGCGCATACAGAGCTTTAGGTATAGGTAAAGTTGATATATATAAGATCTTTATATGTGAGATTCTGCTTATGATGTCAGTATCATCATTCATAGGATTCATTAGCGGTTCTCTTGTGGCAACATATAATACAACAAGTATACTAATTAGTACAGCTTACTATCCTTGGTATTCGTGGATTATATCTTTTGTATTAATTGTTGGAATTAATTTGGTATGCGGATTACTTCCAGTAATATTAATGTTATTACAAACACCAGCACAGATTTTATCTAAGTATGATATTTAATAAAAATAAGTCTTAAGGTTTTAATAAACTTTAAGGCTTTTTATTAAATATCAATTAATCTTGCATATATTTGTTTGTTTTTAGGAAGAAAGTGCTATAATATATATAAATAAAGGAGAAAACAACTATGAGTGATAATAATACAAAAGATACAAAGAACTTAAAAAATGCTTATTTTGTTACTTTGGATAACATATCAACCTATGATAATGGTGATACATTAACAATGGAAGATGCAATTGCCAAAATACAACTAAACTGGAATTTAGCTTCTAAGGAAAAAAGCTTAGAAAAGAAAACAATGCTCCTAAATAACTGTATAATAACTATCAATCAGATTCAAGAGAGATTACCAGAGGAATACGTTGTTCCTGCTTATGTAGCTATACTTGAGTGCTTACTAAAACAAAATTTAGTGTCTGAAGCAATGGAATATTTAACTGATGTTTGCAGTTTTCTTGAAGAAGAAAGTGATGAAATTAAAACTAAATATGCTGCTAAGATTTTTGATATAGAAATAACTTTACAAAATTTAGCATATTGTAGTAACCAAATTGAGGAGTGTTTTAAACTTTTTCAAAATATTAATAATTCTTATAAATATTGTGAGAAAAATAGTAAACAGATGCATAATTTTGCCGGAGCCAATGCTCTAATTGGTAAAATTCTATTTGAAGCTCAAATGCTAGATGAAGCTTATCAATTTATTAAAACAACTAATGATATATTAAAAGAATTATATGAAAAGAATGAGTGTTCACCATTTGAATTTGCAGGTAGTAGCTTTACATATGCAAACCTTTTTTATCAAAGTGGTAATTATGGGCAAGCTATAACACGTTTTAAAGAATTGATTGATTTTTGCGAAAGAAATGAATTTAATAATAAACAAAATATTTTAAGCATGACTTATAATTATCTTGGCCAAGTTTATGTATGTTTGAATGATTACGAGGAAGCTATAAATACATATAAAAAAATTGATGAGATAGTTTCTAAATATGAAGAAAATGATAAGTTAATTGATGAACGTGCAGATTATAGATATCGTATTGGACTAATTTATTATAAGTTCTTAAAGAACAATCAAGAAGCTAAAAAATATTTCGAAGAAGCTTTAGCGTTTTTACAAAGAACAGTTAATCCTACAAACGAAACTTCAGATTTTATTGAAGTACTAGAATCTTATATTAACAATTTATAGCTCTAAAGGAAATCCTTTAGGGTTTTTTAATGACAAAATATGATGATGAGTTCATTACCTTTTAAAAACAATTATTATTATACTTCCAAAATCTTTGAAAATATGTTATACTTTACATAAATGATAAATAAAACTAAATGAGGAGAATTGTTAATATGAAAAAATATGTATTGGCTATAGATCAAGGTACAACTACTACAAGAGCTATTATTTTTGATAAAGAGTCAAATATAATGGGTAAAGCACAAATGGAGTTTAGCCAAATTTGTCCAAAAAGTGGATGGGTTGAGCATAATCCTGATGAAATTTGGGAAACTACATATGAGGTAATTCGTGAATCACTTTTTAAAAGTGGTTTAAGTTTGCGTGATATAGCAGCAATAGGAATTACAAACCAAAGGGAAACAACAATCCTTTGGGATAAGAAAACTGGCGAACCAGTTTATAATGCAATATGTTGGCAAAGTAGACAATCTCAAGATATTTGTGAGAAGTTAATTGCTGATGGGTATGAAGATTTAATTCATAAAAAAACAGGTTTAATAATTAATCCATATTTTTCAGCAAGTAAAATTAAATGGATTTTTGAAAATATTGAAGGCGTATATGAAAGAGCTAAAAATGGTGAAATATTATTTGGCACTGTTGATAGTTATTTAGTTTGGAAACTAACAAATGGCAAACTTCATATTACTGATCCATCAAATGCTTCAAGAACAATGCTCTTTAACATTAATACCTTGACTTGGGATAAAGAACTATTAGAGATATTTGGTATTCCTGAATGCATTCTTCCTACAATAGTTAGTAATAGTGAGAATTATGGTATTGCTACAAAACTATGGGAAATAGATGAATCTACTGATGTACCTATTTGCTCAATTATTGGAGACCAACAAGCATCACTTTTTGGTCAATGTTGTTTTGATGTTGGAAGTGTAAAGAACACTTACGGAACAGGATGTTTTATGCTCATGAACACAAAAAACAAAGCTGTTTTTTCAAGTAATGGCTTATTAACAACGGTTGCTTGGAAAATAGGTGATAATTGTGAGTATGCTTTGGAAGGATCTGTTTTTGTTGCCGGTTCAGCAATTCAGTGGTTACGTGATGGCATGAGAATGTTTGCTAAATCAAGTGATTGTGAAGAATATGCAAAAAGAGTTCTAACAAGTGATGGTGTTTATGTTGTTCCTGCGTTTGTTGGGTTAGGAACACCTTATTGGGACAATGATGCTCGCGGTGCTGTTTTTGGATTGACGAGAGCGACTAAAAAAGAACATTTCATTACAGCAACTATTGAATCTATAGCTTATGAATCAAAAGATTTAATGGAAGTTATGAAAAAAGAAGCTCGTATAAAAATTAAATCTTTGGCTGTTGATGGTGGTGCGAGTGCTAATAATTATTTAATGCAATTCCAAGCTGATATTTTAGATTTGAAAGTATTACGCCCTAAATGTTTAGAAACAACAGCTCTAGGAGCTGCATATCTTGCAGGTCTTGCTGTTAAAGTTTGGAAAGATAAAGAAGAAATAATGAAAAACCATATGATTGAAAAGATATTCTTAAATAGAATGAGTGATGAAGAACGTGAAAAAAAATATAAAGGATGGTTAAAAGCTGTTGAGGCAACAAGAGTTTTTAAATAGGTAAATAATATGTTTGATGTAATCATTATTGGTGCTGGTGTGATTGGATGCAGTATAGCCAGAACTTTAAGCAAATATAATTTAAATACTTTAGTTTTAGAAAAGAATAGTGATGTCGGTGACGAAACTTCATCAGCTAATTCCGCAATTGTTCATTCGGGATATGATCCTCATCCCCATACTTTAAAGGCTAAATTTAATGTTTTAGGTAATAGATTATTTCCTACTTTGTGTAAGGAACTTGACGTAGAATTTGAAAAAATTGGTTCGTTAACTATTGCATCAACAATAGAAGAAGTTGAAATATTAAATGAACTAAAAGAAAATGGTGATGCCAATGGTGTCGAAACAAGAATAATTGATCGAGATGAATTATTTAAAATGGAACCTTTCGCAACAAAAAAAGCAATGAAGGCTTTATATGCTGCTGATGCCGGTATCGTAAATCCTTTTGAACTTTGTGTGGCTCTAATGGAAAATGCTATGGATAATGGTGTTAAACTTTCTTTAAATGAAGAAGTTGTTGACATCAAAAAAAATAATGATTATTTTAAAATAAAAACTAATAAAACAAATTACGAAGCTAAAGTAGTTGTTAATGCTGCTGGAATAAACTCTGATTTTATTAATAATCTTGTTTCTTCTAAAAAGGAAAAGGTTTTACCAAGAAAAGGTGAATATTATGTCCTTGATCATTTCTTAGAAGATTATGTTTCTCATACATTATTTGCTGTTCCAAGTAGTAAAGGAAAAGGTATTTTAGTTACAAAAACTACACATGGTGACTATTTGATTGGACCATCAAGTGAGTTTTCGTTAGATAAAGATGATAAAGATACTGATAAAGAAACCTTAAATAATGTCATTAAAGAAGCTTATCGATTAGTTGATTATATTCCTTTAGATAAAGTGATTCGTGAATTTAGTGGAGTTAGATGCTTCCATGAAAGTAATGATTTCGTGATTAACCAGCCAGTAGATGGGTTCATCAATTTCCTTGGAATTCAGTCACCTGGACTTGCTAGTAGCCCTGCAATTGCTAGAGAATGTGAACAAATGATCAGTAAATTAATACCTTTAGAGATAAACAAAAATTATAATCCATATCGAAGAAAAGTTATTAGGATGAATAAATTATCAATTGAAGAAAGAAATGAAATAATAAAAAAAGATTCTCGATATGGTCGTATAATTTGTCGCTGCGAGAAAATATCATTAGGCGAAGTTATTGATTGCATAGAACGAAACTGTGGAGCAACAACTATTAAAGGTGTAAAGAAAAGATGTCGCCCTGGATTTGGTAAGTGCCAAGGAGGCTTTTGTGAACCATTAGTCTTGGAAATTTTATCAAAAGAATTAGGAAAAAATCCATTAGAAATTAGATATGCAAATAAAGATTCTTATATTCTAAAAGAAGAAACAAAGGTGATAAAATGAAAACATATGATTTGATTATTATCGGTGGAGGCTCTGCAGGTATGGCAAGTGCTTTGGGAGCTTACTTTGAAAACATAAGAAATATTCTTATTTTAGAAAAAGATGCTTATCTCGGTGGAATTCTAAACCAATGTATTCATAATGGGTTTGGATTGCATACATTTAAAGAAGAACTAACAGGACCAGAATATGCTAGCAGATTTATTGAAATGATAAATAAATGCAATTTTGAAAATAATGATAGTATAATATGCAAATTGAATACAATGGTTTTAGACATTACTGAAGATTTGATAGTAACATATTCTAATGATAAAGAAGGTATTGTAATTGTAAAAGGGAAAGCAATAGTTATGGCAACAGGATGTAGTGAACGTACAAGAGGAAATATTGCTATTCCTGGAAGTCGTCCTGCAGGTATTCTAACTGCTGGATTAGCTCAAAGATATTTAAATATAGATGGATACTTGGTTGGTAAAAATATCTTCATATTAGGTAGTGGAGATATTGGGCTAATAATGGCTAGACGAATGACGCTTGAAGGCGCTAAAGTATTAGGTGTTTGTGAATTAATGCCATATTCTAATGGTTTAAATCGAAACATTGTTCAGTGTTTAAATGATTATGATATTCCTCTTTATTTATCACATACTGTAAAGAAAATAATTGGTAAGGATAGACTAGAAAAAATTGTAATTGCTAAGGTAGATGATAAATTTGATTTCATCGAAGGAACAGAGCTAGAATTTGCCGTAGATACTCTTTTACTATCGGTAGGATTAATCCCATCAAATCCACTTTTAAATCAATTACAGACAAAATTTGACGCCAAAACAAAAGGACCAGTGGTTGATTCTAATTATCAAACGTCAACAAAAGGAATATTTGCTTGTGGGAACTCTTTACATGTCCATGATTTAGTTGATTATGTTAGTGAAGAAGGAAAACTAGCCGGAATAAAAGCTGCAAGATATATTAAAAATTTACTTTCAGAGGAAGAAAAAATAGATTTACTTCCTGGAAATGGTTTAAATTATTTATTGCCATCAACATTTTATGTAAACTCTGGAGAGGTAATTTTAAAATTTAGAGTAAAAAAACCTTATGGAAAGAGCCAAATAATAATAAAAAATGATAACGAAGTTATTAAGAAAATAAATAAACTTTATCTTCTTCCTGCAGAAATGCAAACAATAACTATCGACACAAATAATTATAAAGGTGGTAAAATAACTGTGGAGGTACTTGAAAAGTGCGAGAACTAATTTGTATAGTTTGCCCTAGAGGATGTCATTTGAAAGTAACATCAGAAAACGATAACTATAAAGTAACTGGTAATAGCTGCCCACGTGGTGAGAAATATGCTATTAGTGAAATAACAAATCCTACAAGAATGGTTACTTCGACTGTAAGAGTCCTTGATGGCGATTTAACAAGACTACCAGTCGTTACTTCAAAACCAATACCTAAAAAAATGATTTTTGAAGTTATGAAGGAAATTAATAAAACTTATGTTTATGCTCCTATTAAAACTCATCAAGTTATAATTAAAAATATTCTCGGATTAGATGCTGATATTTATGCTACAAGAGATGTTATGAAAAAATAGTTAATACAATTTACTTATAATAGGCAATATATCATAATAATTTAATTAAAAATATGAGGTGAAGAAATGTATCGCAAGTATATAGAAGGATTAAAGATATGGTATAAAAATGAAAATAGAAGACCTTTAGCAATTTCAGGTCCTAGATTTTCTGGAAAAACATATCTTGTAAAGACATTACTTGGTGATAGTATTTTGAATAAGCAATACATATATATTGATTGTGATAGAGATATTACCTTTTTAAAACTAATAAATAAAGGCATTAAAGTAGAAGAACTATTATCATATTTATCGATAAATTATAATAATATTAAGTTATTAATCTTTGATAATGTTGATGAAAACAAAACCATAATATCTGTTATTGAAAAACTTCATGAGTATTTACAGACAATGCCCATTGTTATGATTCAAACATCTAAAAAATATTATTCTAGTAAAGATACTACTTATATGAATTCATTTGATAAGATGACTATTTATCCATTGGATTTTGAAGAATATTTACTTGTTAGAGATAAATATCTTTACATAAATATAAAGAACCATTTCGAAAATGGAAAAAGGATAAACAAAACCATAAAGGAAGATATTTTCGAAATCTTTAAAGAATATCTTGTTATAGGAGGATTACCAGAAGTAGTAGTAACTTATATTGAAACCAAAAACTATGGTATTACAAAAGATGTAATTCAAAAGCTTTCTCAACAACTTATTAATGGATTTGGAAGAAATTATCTCAATGTTACATCTGCATATAATGCAGTAGAAGTGTTTCAAAATGTTTATGGTAGCCTTAACCAAAGTTTCTTTAAGGCAGCTAGTTTTGAGGGAACTTTACGAATTCGAGATATGAATATACCTTTGAATGGTTTAATAGATAATAAAATTGTATCATTAGTTTCAAAGATAGATAATATAGCAAATATGTCATCTAATAATACCCATAATAAACATTTCAGAGTATATATGTATGATTTAGGAATATTAAATTATCAAAACGATGAAATATTTTTCAAAAAATCTATGGAAGAAGCTAAAAAGGCTATTAAAAGTGCTTTATTAGAAAATTATATAGTTAATGAACTATGCAAATATTTTGAAAATATAAAGTATGTAAAATTAAAGAATAAAAAGGATTTAGTCTTTTTATGTATAAAGGATGAGGCTTATTTTGCTCTTTCATATAGTAATACAAGAAGTTTCTTTAGCACCTTAAGTTTGCTTAATAAAGATAATAAAATAATAAATGCTATAAAACTATATGATAAAATTCCTTCAAAGAAAATACGATCGGATAATGAAATAATAAATGATATCAAATTAAAGGAAATGCCTATATTTGCTTTATCATTTGTTTTAAATTAAAAAAAGGCTTTAATGGCCTTTTTTATATATTTCTTAATACTCCAAAAATAACTAGTAAGATGATTGAAGAAACAAGCAAGAAATAAAATAGGTTAATGTTTGTCATTTTCTTTCTTGAAATACGAATTAAACAAATTAGTGATGCGTATGATGTGATTATAAAAATACCTAGAATTATATAAATAAATATTTTAATCATACGATTAGATTCTCCAATAATGATTTTTTATCTTGTTTATTAAATATTCTCTTTAAACATGTGAATGAATCTTCAATCATTAGAAAAAGACAAATAGGAAAAACAGATACTGTGAAAAAGGGATTATAATTAAAAGCCTTTAGAAAGTGCAAATGAAGAAAAGAACTAAAAGCTCTTGTAACACCACATGCAGGGCACATTTTATTTGTAAGAATAAAGAACAAACAAATGGGTTTTCCATTTTCAAATTTTTCAGTAGGAGTAATTGTAAAATAGAGAATAAATGTGATATAGAAAATTATTCTTATAAGAGGAAAGATGTATTTTTGAAATTTACTCATAATTTATTACCTTATCTACTTATATTCTATCATATTTATTTTTTTACGGCAATAAAAAAACTATAACTTTTAAAATATTAAAAATTATAGTTACTATTTTAAATTATCTATTTGTTCTATTAGTACTTTAGCAATTTCAATTTGTCCATCAGCATTTGGGTGAATACCATCTAGTGATAAGTTTAGAAGAAAGTGAGTATTAAGAAGAAATATAGATCTTATATCTAACACAGGTACGTTGTATTTATTTCCCAGTTTAATAATAGTATCATTATAAACTTCTTGATGCCTTGATAGATTAGAAATATCATTGTTTAAGAAATGTAAAATATTAGATCTATCATTCTTTTTACTAATAATATTATCGAAATAGCGGTTACTATCAATGGGAAAGAGGTTGGTTAGAATAAGTCTAACATTTTTTTGCTTAACTTTTATGATAATTTCTTCAAGTATTTTTGTGAATTCTGTTATAGGAGTTTTTGAATGGTGTTCATTTAGAGGGAATGCGGCAACTTGATCCCAGTTATAATCACTATCATTTCCTCCTAAAGAAATTACTAATACATTTTGTTTATTTTCATCTAAATTATTTAAATATTCATCAATTAGTTTTTTATCATAAACTCTTTTTAGGGTTTGGCCAAAAACAGATTTATTGTTAATAGAAATACCATAATGCTCTTCTAATAAGTTAACAGCATTATTTTCTACTTTTACAATCTTTCCGTCAGTAATTGAGACGCCTTTAGAAATAGAATCACCAAAAATGGTAATATTTTTATCCTTTATATTCCCCATTTTCATCACCATCATTTAAGTAAAGAATACCTAAGCAGTTTTCTCCACAATGACTAGTTACTGTACCACCTGCTAAAGTGATATTTACATTTTTAAAGCCTCTTTCAAGAAGGATGTTTCTAATTGTTAAGACATCTTCTGGACTTGCAGTTGTGTATGTGATAAAAACTTCTTCTAAGTCAGGTGTGTTGTGTGTTTCTAAAGTGTCTTCAACATATTTCATTATGGCTTTACTGAATTTTCCTAAATATTTCTTTCTAGGAGACATAGATCCATTCTCAACAACTATTTGTGGGCGTATTTTCAAAAGAGTTGCTGCTAAGAATTTAAGTCCACTGCAACGTCCTCCTTTATATAGATAGTCAAGACGACTTAAAACAAAACTTGTTTGATCGTTTGGAATTCTTTTTTGCACACGTTCGTATATTTCTTTTGGTTCAACTCCTTGTTTTGCAAGTTTACTTGCATAAATAGCAAGAAGTGCGATACCAGTAGATAAAACACGTGTATCAACGACAAAAATATTATCTTTACCTTCACTTGCTGTTACAGCGTTATTATAAGCACTACTCATTTCACTTGATAAAGAAAAGTGAATGATTGCATCGTAATCTTTTAAAAGTGTTTCAAAATGATTTTCAAATTGATAAACGTTAACAGCACTTGTTTTAGGTAGTATGTTTGTTTCTTCAACGTATTTAATGATTTCTGAACTTGTGATTTGTCCATCCAAATATGTTTTGTCACCTAAAGTGACACTGAATGGAACAACTTTTATATCATATTTTTCTAATAATTCATTTGTTAAGTCTATTGTACTTTCTGCGGATATTGCAATTTTCATATTAACCTCCATATATAAATATTTTCAAATTTACAATGGATATTATATTACTTTTTCATCAAAAAAACAACCTACACATTTCAAATAATTGTCTACATATAAATAATGTCATTCTACTTGTCTAAATTTTAAACTCTACTGGCAGTAGAATTCTCCTTTTAAAAGAAAAATTAACTTGATTTTATGTAAAAAATAAGATAAAATATATATATGGAAAATTTAAAGAACATACTAGCCCAAAATTTAGTTAAATTACGAAAAGCTTCAAATATGACCCAATCAGAACTCGCTGAAAAGCTAAGTTACTCAGACAAAGCAGTATCAAAGTGGGAAAGAGGCGAATCGTTACCAGATATTGAAATACTTTATGAAATATCAAAATTATATAATGTTACTATTGATGAACTTCTATCAGAAGAGGTGAAAATCAATCATACAAAGAAACTAAAGACAAAAATGAGATTTATTATTTCTCTTATTTCATCTTTACTTGTTTGGCTTATTGCTACAATTGTTTTTGTTTTTTTAGTATGGCTTAATCCAGATAAGGAGAGACAATGGCTTGTCTTTATATATGCTATTCCAGTTTCATCAATTGTTGTATTAGTTTTCAACTCAATCTGGGGAAATAAAATGTTAAATTGTTTAATAGTTTCTGTCCTGATGTGGACGATTATTCTCTCAATATTTCTCACGGTTCCTAAATTTGATAATTCTTATTTAATATTCTTTATTGCAATACCTGTGCAAATAATTATTCTATGCTGGTTTGGACTTTTAGTTTTAAAAGAAAAAGAAATAAAATTAAATGAATTATTGAAAATTAAAAAGAAGAAAAATGAAAACAATGATTAGTTAGTAGTCATTGTTTTTTTGTTGTCGTCTTTTTATTGAAAAAAATTAGGATTTAGTATATAATATTAAAGGGTGATAAAATGGTATACTTAGATTTCTCAGCAACTACTCCTGTATCTAAAGAAGTTTTAGATAAATACTATAATGATAATATTAATTATCCTGGTAATGCTAACTCATCACATTTGTTAGGAAAAAAAATCAGTGATGAAATAGATAAAACTAATAAACTAATTTTAAAACTATTAAATCTTGATGAAAGATATGAAGTAGTATATACAAGTGGATCTTCTGAGGCTAATAATCTAGTTATTAATGGCTTATTTTCGAAGTTTAATAATATTCATATTATAACTACACCATTTGAACATTCATCTATTTTAGCCCCATCATCATATTTGCAAAAGAAGCATGTTAGGGTTGATTTTGTTAATTTATTAGAAAATGGATTAGTTGATTTAAAACATCTAGAGAGTTTAATAGATGATGATTACACTTTAGTATCAATAGCATCAGTTAATAGTGAAATAGGTATATTGCAGGATATTGAAAAAATATCACAAATATTAGAAAAATATCCTAAGGTTTTCTTTCATTCTGATGCAACTCAAAGTATTGGTAAAGTAGCTATAAATCTTGAAAATGTTGATTTTGTAAGTTTTTCAGCCCATAAGTTTTATGGTCTAAAAGGAATAGGAGCTTTAGTTAAGAAAAAAAGTATTTCTATTGATTCACAAATAAAAGGTGGTCGAAGTACAACAAAATATAGAAGTGGAACCCCAGCTCATCCATTAATATTTAGTTTAGGTTTTGCATTATCTTTAGTTTTAACAGATTTAGAAGAGAAAAACAAAAAAGTTTTGTCAATATATAATTATTTGAAAAATAGCTTACAGAAAATAAATAATATTTATTTAAATAGTAATGAACATTCTATACCACATATAGTTAATTTTAGCGTTTTGGGATATAATAGTATAGAACTTGTCCACAAGTTATCAGAAAAACAAATATATATTTCTAACCATTCTGCTTGTTCTAGTGATAAAGAATTGTCGCATTCAGTGCTTTCGTTAACAAAAGATGAAAGCAGAGCCCGTTCAAGTATACGAGTTAGTTTATCGTATTTGACAACTAAAGAAGACATAGATTATTTAATAAAGGCTTTAAAGGAGATTCTAAAATGAATATAATTCTTGTTACCGCAATTTGGTGTCCTAGTTGTATAATTATGAGACCTAGATATCAAAAATTATTTGAAAAGTTTAATCTAAAATGTGTAGAACTTGATTTCGATGATGATGAGGAAGAAGTTGAGAAATTAAATGTTGGTAAAACACTTCCTGTGTGTATTATAATTAAAGATGGAAAAGAAAAAACAAGGATTATTGGGGAAAAAAGTTTAAAAGAACTAGAAGATCTTATTGAAATTATCTAAATATGAAACAAAAAAATAATTTAATTAAAACTTTAATAATTTTAATTGCCTTTTTATTTGTTTGTATATTTTCTTTGAATGTAAAAGCACAATCTATTAAGATTTCACAAAATAATACTGAAATAGATATTTATGTTTTTACGCAAGAAAGCTGTAAAAACTGTGCAAAAATGAAAGAATATTTAAATAGTTTAAATTTAGACTATGTTTCGGTTCATTATTATGATTATGAAAGTACAGAATATAAGGATTTATATGAAAAAATGAAAGAAGTTTTTGTTGCGAAGGGAACAGCTTTTGGTTTTCCTTTCACAATCATTGGTGGAAAATATTATATTGGTTATAATGATTATATTGCAAAGTCAATTAGAAAATACATTACTATTTTTTCTGATGAAAGTTATAGTCAAAAAACACCTTATCATGATATTATAAAAATGTATCAAAATGGTGAAGAAATAAAAGATGAATACTTAATTAAAGATAAATATAATATTCCTTTAATTGGTGAAGTTGAAGCTAAAGATGCTAATTTGTTTTTCGTATCAATTATCTTAGGATTTTTAGATGGAATAAACCCATGTGGGATGTGGATATTACTATTTATTTTATCACTTCTCATTCCTACAAATGACAAAAAGAAAATTTGGATTTTGGGGGGAACTTTTATTCTAACATCAGGGATTTTCTATTTTGCGTTAATGATGGCTTGGATCAATCTGATGGGTCTATTTGATGACTCAAAGGTTCTACTAATTGTTACAGGAATCTTTGCTTTATTATTTGGAGGATATAATATTTTTAAATATATTAAGAGTCGTATAAAAAAAGAAGATGGATGTGATGTCCAAAGTGTTTCACAGCAAAGAAGAATGTCAAAAAAACTAAAGAAAATAGTTGCAAACGAAAAACTTTGGCTTGCTGTTATCGGTATTATTGGAATTACGATAACAGTAAATTTAGTTGAAGTAGCTTGTTCAGCTGGATGGCCTGCAATTTTTTCTAATATGCTTGTTGCAAGTCATGTCACAACAAAAGCAAGATTCTGGTATACGTTGCTTTATGTATTTTTCTTTTTGATTGATGACATAATCGTATTTACAATTGCTCTATTAACTCTTAAAGTAAAGGTTATAAGCAATGTACTTACTAAATATGCTCATTTAGTTGGTGGCATACTTATGATTATTTTTGGTATCTTAATGATCTTTTTCCCAGAATTTGTAACAATGTATTTATAAATTTATAATTTAGTGAGATAGTATAAAACTATCTCCTTTTTTAACTTATTATATAAGACATTAATAAGTAAAAAAAGCCAAGTGTGCATGTGAATTCGCTTTTTTTCCTAAAAATCTATAATATATATGGAAAAGATATGATCACTATATATATTGGATATTACTTTACTA
>UMGV01049629.1_pt1 | contig 61502 bp, 61 predicted proteins | sample 1965361 | NCBI WGS metagenome assembly UMGV01 (sample SAMEA4836081, study PRJEB28245) | human gut metagenome | biome: gut microbiome; material: fecal sample | place: Denmark | collected 2008
TGTCGCCGCGGCACAGCCGCAAACGCAACTGTGATAATAACACACTCCGATGGCAAATGCAAGCACTTTTCGGCAATTTCACAAAGAAATTTCCGCCCCAGCTGCGAAGAAATACAATATCCGCTCCGTCACCGGCTTCTCCAGGATTTTCTCCAGCGCCGCGGCGTAGGCCGCCAGCTGAGGGCGGTATGTCTCCGCCCGTTGGGGCAGCTCCGGGCCGGTCACACGGTCGGTCTTGAAGTCCACCACCACCAGGCCGCGCTCCGTCTCAAAAACGCAGTCCGCCACGCCCTGGAGCAGCAGTTCTTCCCCGGCGGCGGACGGGTCGTAGATACCGCCGTCCACCAGCAGGGCGAAGCGATACTCCCGCCACACCTGCCGCGACCGGCGGATACGCTCCGCCAGCGGCGACGACAGGAAGCGCACCAGCGCCGGGATGTCCAGCGATGCGGCCTGCTCCGCCGTCAGCAGACGGCGCTGCGTCAGCGCCGCCACCTGCGCCCGGACATCGTCACCGCTCGACGCGCCGAGGTCGAGGTACTGCATGACCAGGTGCATGGCCGTGCCCCGCTCCGCGGCGCTGAGGCCCTGGGCCTCCTGCATGAACCGGGGCTTTTCCGGTGTCAGCTCGCGCCAGCGTGGGACCGTGCCCTCCGCGATCTCCTGATCCAGCTCCCGGCCCTTCAGCTGGGTAGCCGTCACCTTGGAGGGCGTTACCGCGGCCGCCGGGTGGCGGTAGCGGAACGACAGCGCCGCCGCGTCCGGCAGCACATCCTCCACCCGGACTGTCTCCGGCACGAGCGCCGTCTCCCGCTGCGCCTCGCCGCCGCCCACATGGTGCAGATGTATCGTAAGGCCCTCCGGCCCCTTGTCCAGCTCCTGCGGCCACAGACCGGCAAACTGATGCAGCGCACCCGCCGCCGTGGTGTGCAGCAGCGGCAGCAGCAGCCAGTCACCGGGACATTTTGCGCCGGACACCGCCTCCGGCTGCACCGGCACGCCGCTGAGGGCGGTAAGCTCCCGCAGGTGCTTTTCGCCGTGCTTCATGGCGTCCACCAAAATGAGCTTCTCCTTGGCACGGGTCAGCGCTACGTACAGGATGCGCATCTCCTCGGCCTTGCTCTCCCGCTCCATCGTCAGCGCCAGCGCCGACTTGGAGATGGTGTCGTAACGGATATGCCGGGCCGTGTCCACCCGTTCTGCGCCCGCGCCCAGCTGGGGGTGCACCAGCACGGGCTGGTTCATATCCTGCCGGCTGAACATACGGTTCAGATCCGCCAGCACCACCACCGGGAACTCCAGTCCCTTGGATCGGTGTACGCTCATGATGCGCACGCCGGAGGCGGAGGCCGCCGTGCTGATCTCCGGGGCGTCCCCCTTTTCCAGCAGGCTGCGGAGGTACACGATAAAATCGAACAGCCCCGTTTTGCCGCTCTGCACCATCCGCCGGGCGTAATCATACAGTGCGCGGAGACGGGCCAGACGCACCTCTCCGTCCTCCATCGCGCCGAACACCGCCGCCGCATGGCAACGGTCATAGATGTACCACAGCAGCTGGTCCGCCGCCATCTCCCGGGATGCCGTCCGCAGCTCCTCCAGCAGAGAAAGGAACGCCGCGCTGTCCGGCGCATCATCCAAGCACAGCGCTTCGTAATAATCTCCGTCCGGCTGGAGCGCCCGTATCTGCGCCAGTCGGTCCGGCGTCATGCCCACCAGCGGCGAGCGCAGCACGGCGATCAGCGGCACGTCCTGCCGGGGGTTGTCCACCACCTCCAGCAGCGACAGCAGCACCGCCACCTCCATGGCGGCGAAGAAGTCCTCGCTCTCGCCGCCGTCGCAGGGGATGTTCTCCCGCTCCAGCGCCGCGCAGAACGCGGGCAGCCGCGAGCTGGGCGACCGCATGAGGATCACGATGTCCTCCGGCGTCACAGGCCGCAACCGGCCATCCTCCCCCTGAACAGGAAAGCCCTCGTTCAGCAGGGTGCGGATGCGCCGGGCCACGAACCGGGCCTCCGCCTGGGCACGGTCGAACCGCTCCTCCTCCGTGTCCTCCACGCTGACCAGGTGGAACTCCACGTCCCGCTCCGCCGGTGCGTAATACTCCGCGCCGAAGTACAGCTTCTCCTGATCGGTGTAGTCCATTTCGCCCATTTCCTCGGATAAGATCGCGCCGAACACGAAGTTGGTCACGTCCAGCACCTCCCGCCGGGAGCGGAAGTTGCGGCTGAGCACCATGCGCCGGGGTTGGCCCTCCGCCGCGCCGTCCGCGTCGGCGAACGTGCGGTATTTCTCCAGGAATATCCCCGGCTCGGCCAGCCGGAAGCGGTAGATGCTCTGCTTCACGTCGCCCACGGCGAACAGCCGCCGCCCGTCGTCGGATGCGGCCCGGAAGATGCAGTTCTGCACCTCGTTGGTGTCCTGATACTCGTCCACCATCACCTCCCGGTAGCGGTGTGACACCTGCTCCCCCAGCTCCGTGGGCGAGCCGTCCTCGTTGGCCAGCAGCGTCAGGGCATAGTGCTCCTGGTCGGAGAAGTCCAGCGCGTTGCGCCGCACCTTCTCTGCCTGATACCGCTGGGCGAAAAATGCCGTCAGCCGCAGCAGTCCCCGCATGGCCGGGGCGATGGCCCGCAGATCGTCCAGCTGCTCCGCCTCCGTCGTGTCATAGGGCGCGGTCAGCTTTTTCAGCTCCGTCTTGCACTTCTCCATCACCGTGCGGACGGCCTTTTTCGCCGTCTCGTTTTCCTCGCCCTTTACGATGCCCACCCGGCGGAAGGCGGGCTGCACCGCCGCCATGGCATCCCAGCCGCTCCGGGCCGCCTGCCGGTAACTCCTCAGACAGTCAGCCACCTCTGCAAAGCGGTCGCCGTAGGCGTCCAGCACCGGCGGGCAGTTCTCCATAAGGTCCACCATACGCTCCAGCTGCTCCGCCCAGAACTCGGCCCGGCGCACCGTGTCCGCCATCACCGTCTGACCGTACACGCAGTCCGCCAGATGCTCCGGGATGTCCGTCCACCCCTGTGCCGCCTGGGCCAGCCATTTCTCCGGGTAGGGGTGGCTTTGGAGCTTGCCGTGCAGCTCCGGGATCAGCCGCGCCAGCGCCCGGTCATCCCGTCCCGCGCCCAGGGTGTCCGCCAGCAGGGCGTACTCCCCGTCGCCGCTTTCGATGGCCCGGTAAAAGTCCTCCAGCGAGGCCTCCAGCGCCCGCTCCCGCAGCAGCGCCGCCTCACTCTCGTCCAGCACCCGGAAATCCGGCGTCAGGCAGCGCCCGTCCACCGGCGGCAGGAGGTGCACGTGCTGCCGCAGCAGCTGGGCGCAGAAGCCGTCCACCGTTTTGATGTCCGCCTGGTACACCCGGAACATCTGCTGCCGCAGATGGCGGTCGCCGGGGTTCTGAGCCACCCGGGACGCCAGCTCGGCGGCCAGCTTGCCCCGCAGCTCCGCTGCCGCGGCCCGGGTGTAGGTGATGATGAGAAAATCGTCCACATGGCAGTGCTCCTCCATCAGATAGGAGAACACCCGCTCCACCAGCACCTTGGTCTTGCCCGATCCGGCGGCGGCGGACACCAGCAGGCTGCCGCCCCGGTTCTCCACCGCGGCGCGCTGCTGCTCCGTCAATCTGATCTCAGCCATGGGACACCTCCCGATCCACCAGCGCCCAGAATTCCTCCGGCGTGGTCTTTTGCAGGTAACGCGGCTTATCCCGCCGCTCATCGAACCAGCAGGCCGACGCGAACGCACAGCGGTCGCAGGCGCTCTCCTGCGGCCCGCGGACGCAGGGGTCGGCGTCGATGCTGCCTGTGCCGATCTCGTGGGCCACCCGGTGCAGCAGCTCGTCCACGTAGCGGCCCAGCTTGCCCAGCTGCACCGCGCTGGCCAGTGAGCCGGAGATCGTGCCGTCCCTCGATATGCCCATAGGCAGAAAGCAGGGCGACTCCAGCGCCTCGTGCTCCATGGCCGCCAGCACGTCCGGCTCGGCCAGCACCATACCGCTGCGCCGCAGCTCCCGCCGCAGCGACGCTTGCAGCTTCTCCGGCGGGATGGCCCGGTCCGCCCGCAGTATCACGTCCCGGGCGGGCAGGTACAGCACCCCCGCCGGTTCCACCGGGCGGCCGAAATACGTCCCGCCGCTCCTTTGCAGCGCAAACAGGTACAGCAGCATCTGTATGCCCAGGCCGTATCGCACATCCGCCAGGTCGAAGGACTTCTTCCCCGTCTTATAGTCCATCACCCGCAGGTACAGCCGGCCGTCCTTCAGCCAACCGTCCACCCGGTCCACCTTTCCTGTCACGGACAGGGTGGTATCCCCCTCGGTGACGGTGATGGCGGGCAGCTGGCCGTCCCGGCCGCCGAAGCCAAGCTCGAAGGCCACAGGCCGGAAGTCTGAGTGCTGCATCTCCTCCACCGCGTTCTCCACGATGGTGCAGGCCGTCTCCCGCAGGCGGGAGAACAGATAGCGGAAGCGGGCGCTCTTGTCGCCGTAGCTGTCGATGACGGCGGCGATGTACTGTTCGGTGTACTGCGCCACCAGCGCCCGCAGCCGCTCCGGCTGCGCCCGGCCGATGCCCTCGCCGTTTTCCAGCGCACGCAGCACGTTTTCCAGCAGATAGTGGAGGAACGTGCCGATCTCCGGCGCTTCAAATTTTGCCGTTTTTCGTTCCCTGGCCCGGAGGCCATACTCCATGAAATATCCGAAATGGCAGGTCTTGACCTTGTCCAGCCGGGAGGCCGACATGGCCACCGTACCGCCGTACAGGCTGCGCACCGCCTCCGGCGACAGCCGTCCCCGGCCCATAGACCGGGCCGACGCCATGCGATCCAGCACTGCACCCTGCCCGTTTTCCCGGAAATAGCGCCACAGCGCCCCCTCCGGGCAGCGTCCCGCCAGCGTCAGCGCCGCAGCGGGCAGCTCACGGCGGTAGCCGCCGGTCTCCTTCTCCACCTGTACCGTCGGGAACAGCTGCCGTATGCGCTCCACCACAAAGGACGGCAGCAGCCGCGCGCCTGTCCCGTCCCCGGCGGGCCACGTCACCGTCAGGCTCTCCGTGGGCTGGGCCAGCGCGGCGTAGATGTTCTGCAGCTCGCTGCTCAGGTCGTCGAAATCCGCGTCCGCCAGGGCGATGCCCTGCTGCTGCAGAAGCTCCCGCTCCTCGCTGTCCAGAATGCCCATGTTGGGCGACACCGTGGGCAGCACGCTGTCGTTGGCTCCCAGCAGGAACAGGTGCTTCACCGGGTGGCGGTCGTTCCGGGTCAGAGGGGTGACCTTAACCTGATCCAGCGTAGCCGGGATGGTGGCCACGGCGTACTGGCTCAGCGTCAGCCGCAGCAGCCGCGCGAACTCCTCGCCGTCCAGCTCCGTATCGCCCAGCCGCTCCACGAACTGATCCAGCACCTGGCAGAAGATGTGCCACAGCTGGGCGTACTCCTCCGCTGACTGCACATCGCCGCTCTTTTGCAGCGCCTCCGTCCGTTGCTTCAGTATCTCCGGCGTACCCGCCAGCTCCGCAAACGTGTAAAGCACTTCCGCCTTACCCCTTGCAGTTTTATGCTCCTTCAGACCGCCGCTCAGCTGCAAAAACAACGTCCGCACCTTACGCCGCACCCGGTTGACCTCCGATAGCTGCTCCTGCCGATGAGGCGTCATCTCCAGGCCATAGCCGTCCGGGCAGGCCGTCCAGTCCACATCCCGCAGCCACATCTGTCCCCGGATCTCCCACCGGATGGCGTAGTTCTCCAGCAGGTCGCACTCCTGCTCCGTCACGCTGGTCATGCCGGTCTTGAGACAGCGGAACACGTCCTCGTATTCAAATCCACCCGTCACCGCGTCCACGGCGGACAGCAGCAGCGTCAGCACCGGCTTATCCAAAATGTCGCTGCGGCGGCTGATATAGGCCGGGATGTCATCACGGCGGAACACCGCCTCCAGCAGCGGGCCGTATACCTCCATGTTCCGGGCTGCCACGCCCATATCCCGCCAGCGCACGCCCTGCCGGGCAAGCCTCCGGAGCTGGGACGACACATACTCCACCTCGGAGAACGCCGTGTTGGCCTGATACAGCCGAATGGGCACCTCCCCGCCGTGCCATACCTCCGTCTCGCCGAAGCAGTGACGTTCCAGATGTCCCAGCGCCGTGCCGGATGTGCCGACAAGGTGTTCCACTTCACAGTATGCGCTGTTATCCTTTGCCATTCGCTCCAGCCGGTAACGCTGGCCGATGGCGTTCTGAAACAGCTGCACCTCGTGCATATCCCCCAGCAGCGTCACCGTCAGACTGTGGGCCTGATGCAGCACCGTGGCCAAAATGTCCTCCTCCACCCGGTTGAAGTAGGAGAACCCGTCCACGTACACGTCCTTGCCCGTCAGGTAGTCGTCCTCCGGCAGCGCGTCGCACAGCTTCTGCACCCGGGAGCGCACGTCAAAGCCGCTGCCGTGCAGCCGCGCGTCATAGGCCGCAAACACCAGCGCCGCCGAGCGCAGCTTGTCCCCGGCTGCGCCGGGAATGTCCTCCACCTGACGCAGCAGCGTCTCCGGCCGCACCTGGTAGGCGTACAGCTCGTCCGCCAGCGCCACCAGCTGCCGCAGGAACGCGGGCCGCTGGGAGGGCCGCGCAAACACCGTCAGCCGCCCGCTGACCTCCTGCAGCGCCCGCCGCATGGTCAGCAGCTTGCCGCCGGCGTCCAGCGTCACGTCCGCCAGTCCGCCGGTGCGGCTCAGTACACGGGTGGCCAGACTGCGGAAGCTCAGCACCTCCGCATCACGGCTGGCCGTCGGCCCGCAGGCCCGGCATAGGTCCAGCTCCGCCTCGTGGGAGGCATGCTCCGGCACAAGCAGCACCTGTCCCCGTTCGCTCCGCCGCGCGGCTATCTGTTCCAAAACCCGGCGGCTCTTTCCGGCGCAGGCCCGGCCCATCAGGATATGCAGCTCCATGGGCGCATCCCCCTCTCTTGTTCTCGTTTCACGACCATAGTATACAACATCTTCCGTCCGCTTGCAAAGGATATTGCCCCACGGCGCAGAAAAAAGGACACGCCGAAGCGTGCCCTCCTCGCTATTTTCCCTGTATCAGCCAGTGATGCAGTGCGTCCCGGTTCTCCTCCGTCACCGTGATCACCCGGACGTTCGGATGCGCCGCCACCTGACGCAGAAACGCGCTCTCCGCCTGCTGCAAAACGCCGATGATGGGTGCATCCCCGTCCAGCGCCCGCAGCACCGCCTGTCGGAACGCGGCGGCCTGCTCCTCATGCGGCCCAAGCTCGTCCATCACCAGCACATCGCAGCCCGCCGTATCGGCCAAAGCCCCGCAGCCCAGCTGCTCGAACCGCTGTATATCCGCACTGCCGCCGCAGCAGAACAGGAGGTTCTCCGCCGACGGCACATCCGCCGCCCCGGCCCGCAGCAGGTGGACGGAGGGCCGCTCCAGCAAGCCCTCCACCCGCTTGGTGAAGAACCCGCCGACACGCTTTCCCTCGATGGCCGCCCGCACCAGCGTGGACTTCCCCACACCCTTGCGCCCGGTGAAAAACAGGTGCTCAGTGCATGGGGCAGCCATGGTGCACCTCTCCGCCGGCCTCCCGAGCCGTGGCCCGCACCAGGATCATCTCCCCGGTGATGGACACGGCGATCTCCTCCGGCGTCACCGCCTTGATGGCTGTGCCGATGGGCGTATGCACCGAGGCGATGGTCTCCTCGCCGATGCCCGCCTCCCGCAGCCGCTGGTTCACGAAGGCCGTTTTCTTCCGCGAACCGATGACGCCCACATAGGCGGTCGTATGCCGCAGCACCTGCACCTCCGCCTGGAAGTCGTGCTCATGACCGTTGGTCATGATGACCACATAGTCCTCCGGCCGGATGGAGACGTAGTCCTCAATGCGTGCAAAGTCGCCGCAGATCACCTCGTCCGCCTGGGGGAAGCTCTCCTTCGTGGCCAGCTCAGGCCGGTCGTCAAACACCACGGCCCGGAAGCCCACGATGTGCAGCAGCGGCACGAGGGCCTTAGCGATGTGGCCCGCGCCGAAGATCAGCGCCCGCTCCCCCACCGGCAGCGCCGCGGAAAACCGGGTCCGGCCGTCGCTCTCGTCCGTGTCCGTAATGGCGGCGGGACTGCCGTCCAGGGGCAGCGTCAGATACCCCGGCGCGCGGTCCTTCACCCGCTGCAGCACCTCCACGGCCACCGCGCCCCAGGCAGCGTCACCGGCGGGAATTCGGCAGAAATACACCGTCACGTCGCCGCCGCAGACCATACCCACCTCGCCATCCTTCCGCAGGCGGAAAAAGTGGGTATAGCCGTTTTTACCATCCCGCAGCATCTCCCGGGCGATCTCGATGGAGCGCCCCTCCACCGCGCCGCCGCCGATGGTTCCGGCCAGCAGTCCGCTGCCGTCCACCAGCATCTGACTGCCCCTGCCCCGGGGGGCAGAGCCGTCATCCCAGATAATGGTAGCCAGCACCGTATCCCTGCCCTTTTCCCGGGCGTAGACCAGTTGTTGGAAAATGGTGTTCATAGCACGCGCTCCTTTTCTTTGATACCGTCTTTTTTGACGCGCTTACGCAGCCATCTGCGTGTCCGCAGGCAGAGAGTTGGCCGTCAGCGCCGCGAATTGCGCCTCCGTCAGCTCACAGTGGTAAAACAGCTCAAAATACGCGCTGGCCGCCTCGTACAGGTCATAGTCCGCCGCATCGGGGTACAGCACGGCGGCCATCCACTGCATACCCAGCAGCCGCTGGACGCTGGGCGGGAAGCCCATCCAGTTGTACGGGCCGAAGGGCACTTCGTAATACTTACCCTCCTTGATGGCGGTGATGGTCTGCCAGTTCTCATTGGCCGCCACGGTGCTGTAAATGCTGTTCGGCGCGAACAGGATCACGTCGGGATTCCAGTTCAGGATCTGCTCCATATCCACCTCGTTGCCCGTGCCCTTGCTGGACGGCTCGTCCACCACGGCCAGGTTGTTGGCCAGCATGTCAATGACCTCGGCGTGGTAAGAGCCCTGGGCGATAACGTTCAAGCCCTCGTCCCCTATGATGTAAAGTATATTCGCTTTATCCACGCTGTCCGCGATGGCCTTCACCCTATCATACATGGCGCGGCAATAGTCCGCCAGCCCCTGTGCCTCGTTGGGCATGGCCAGCAGGTCGCCCAGCATGGCATACGTCTCATCCATCGTGGCCAAATAGGCATCGATGTGGACGAAGGGGATGCCGGTCTGCTCCTGTAAGGCATCCATGTCCTCCGCGAGGCTGCCCTTGGGCTCGCCTACATCGATGACCACGTCCGGCGCAGCTGCCAGCAGCGTCTCCAGGTTCAGCTTACCCTTGCCGCCATACAGCTGGCCCAGCAGCGGCAGGTCCAGATACTTGGCGTCGAAGTATTCCTTTGCCGTCTCGTCCCAAGCGTTGGACACGCCCACCATCCTGTCCGGGGCGATGGCGAACACCACCATCTGGGCCAGCGGGCCGGACACGGCCACCTTCCGCACCTCCGTAGGCACAGTGACCTGGCGGCCGCAGGAGTCGGTGAACACCCGGGTGGCGGTTTCCTGCACATCGTCCTGCACGTTGTCCTGCTTGTCGTCCTGCTTCTGCCCGCAGGCGAACAGACTCAGGCTCATGGCCAGCGCCAAAATTAGCGCCAGCAGTCTTTTCACGTTGTTTTTCATGGTTTCCTCCTTATCATCTTCCCGGCGCACGCCGCGGAATACACTGCTTACTCTCCATCACCCATCTGAAAGGTGATCAGGCCGAAGTCCCGGCGGCTGGGCAGCCGCCACGGGAATTCCGGGTCGCCCGTCTCCACTAAACGCGCACGCCAGTCCTCGCTGCCGCCGTACAGCTCGAAGAACCGCCGGGCGGCCGCCAGGCTGCGGAACGGCTGGTCAAACGCAAAGGACGCAGTCCTTGTTGTAAAGCTAATCCCCTTTTCAGTCAAGATGCGGCAGGCCGTATCATAGCTGTGCCGTCCCGGCCCGCGGCTCTTGCCGGAAAACCGGTGGCGTGCATCATTTCGTACCACCGCCAGCACCGTACCGCGGCAGCACCGCGCCGCCGCGGCCAATATCTCCTCTATGCTTCCGAAAAAGCAGAACACCATGGCGTCGTAGGGCTTTTCCGGCCGGTGGACAAACACATCCTCACAGCAGGGATGCACGTTCTTGATATGCCGAAGCGCCAGCTCCCGCTCCAGCACCGCCAGCGCCTGACTGTCCCGTTCCACCGCCGTCACCGCGCCCACATACGGGGCGAGGGACAGGGACAGATACCCCAGCCCACAGCCCGCGTCGCAGACAGAGTCCGTCTCCCGGAGGTACGGCTGCAGCTCCGCCGCCAGCTTCCAGCGGAAATCCGTCCGGCGGCAGGCGTCGTCCATATAGGCGATGCTCTCCTGTGTCCACTTAAACATGGCCGCCTCCCTTCGGCACGACCACCGGGCCGTGCGCCGTGTCCAGCAGCGCCGCGTCCACGCCGTACAGCCGGCGCAGCAGCGTCTCCGTCAGCACCTCACGGGTGTCGCCGAAGGCGGCCACCCGGCCGTCCCGCAGCGCCAGCACCCGCCGGGAGAACCGCAGCGCGTGCTGTGGATCGTGGGTAGACAGGATCACCGTATAGCCCTGCCCCGCCAATTCACTGACCCGCTGCAGGACCCGCAGCTGGTTTCCGTAGTCCAGCGAGGACGTTGGCTCGTCCATCAGCAGCACGTCCGACCGCTGACACAGCGCCCGGGCGATGAGCACCAGCTGCTGCTCGCCGCCGGACAGCGTGGCGAAATTCCGCCGGGCGAGGTGTGCCACGCCCACCTGCTCCAGCGCCTCCATGGCCCGCTTTTCCTGCTCCGCCGTGGGGGAACGGAACGGCGACAGCTCCCGGGTCAGGCCCATCAGTGCCGTGTCCAGCACCGAATAGCCGAAGGTGGGCCGGTGTATCTGGGGGATGTAGGCGATGCGGGCCGCCAGCTCCCGCCGGGACAGGCCGCGCACCTCCCGGCCATCCAACTCGATCGAACCGGAATAGCCGTCGATGCCGCCCAGCAGGCAGCGGAACAGCGTGCTTTTCCCCGCGCCGTTCGGCCCGAGAACGGAGAGGAGCTCCCCCTTCTCCGCTGCAAAGGACACGCCCTCCAGCACCGGCACACCCCTGATATAGCCGTAGGATAGGTCGTTCACCGTCAGTGTCATGCCCGCTCGCCCCCCTTTATCATCAGATAGAGAAAGAATGGCGCGCCCACAAAGGCGGTCAGGATACCGATGGGGATCTCCACCGCCGTGAGACACCGGGCCATATTATCCACCAGCAGCAGAAACGCCGCGCCGAACAGCATGGACATGGGCAGCAGCCAGCGGCAGTCGTTGCCCACGATGCGGCGGCTGAGATGGGGAATGACCAGCCCCACCCAGCCGATCATGCCGGACACGGACACCGCCGATGCCGTCAGCACCGTGGCAGACAGGATCACCATCAGCCGCAGCCGGTCGGTATGCACGCCCATGGCCCGTGCCTCGTCGGCGGACAACGTCAGCAGATTCATCCGCCAGCGCAGAAGCAGCAGCGGCAGCAGCCCCACCGCCATGCACGCGGCGGCAAAGGTCACGGTCTTCATCCGCGTCCCCGACAGACTGCCCATGAGCCAGTAGGTGATCTGCGGCAGCTGGTTGCTGGGGTCGGCCACCAGCTTGATGTAGGACGTTCCGGCTGTGAACAGTGACCCCACCATGATGCCCGCCAGCAGCAGGTTCATCACCCGGTTTCCCCTGGTACGCCGCCCCACAAGATACACCAGCGCCACGGACAGCAGACTGGCGCAGAAGGCGTACACCGTGACCGTCACGCTGCTCTGCCCCGTCAGGATGGCCAGCGCCGCGCCAAAGCACGCGCCGGAGGACGCGCCTAAAATATCCGGCGCGGCCATAGGGTTCTGAAACACCGTCTGATACGACGCCCCCGCCGCCGACAGCGCACAACCAACCAGGCAGGCCAGCAGGATGCGGGGCAGCCGCACGTTGCACACGGCGATGGCCATGTTGTCCGTCCACGTCTGGGTCACCGGCAACAGTCGGGACAGCAGGATGCGCACCACCGCCGGCAGCGGCACATCATACCGTCCCCAGATAAAGGAGAGCAGAAACAGCGCCAGCAGCACCGCCGCCATCATAGCCACCCGGCCCGTCGGCCGTCTCTTTTGCAGTTCCACCGGCATACGCCCCCTTTCCAAAATTTCGCTCTTCATTTTACAGGATAACGCTCTCCACCGCAAGTCCACTTGTTCCGTATTATCGAATAATTTTTCTGTAATATAAAATCCTTCTATGTTGGAGTTTTCCTCTTGCAATCAGCGCTTCAAAGCGTTAAAATACCACATAAATTCGAAACAAGGAGGAAACGCCATGTATTATCAGGTGTCCAAAGAGTTTTTTGAAAAGCTGCCCAATGCCTGCTTCGGCGCGGTCGCCGTCCGCGGGCTGGACAACACCCACGACATCCCGGAGCTGGAGCAGATGCTGGCCGAGAATGTCACCGCCTGTGAAGCGTACTTTACAGGCAAGAAGCCCAAGGAAACGGAGGACATCCTGCCCTACCGCCAGGCGTTCACCTCTTTGGGTATCAATCCCAACAAGTTCCTCTGCTCCATTGAAGCGCTGCTGACCCGCATCGCCAAGGGCAAGGGCTTCCCCCACATCAACGCCGCCGTGGACCTGGGCAATGCCGTGTCCATCAAGCACCGCCTGCCCATGGGCGCACACGACCTGGACACCATCGACGAGGGGCTGGACGTGCGGCTGGCCCGGGAGGGCGACACCTTCATCCCCTTCGGCAGCACCGAGGAGGAGACCCCCGACGTGGGTGAGGCCGTCTACGCCTCCGGCAGCGAGATCCGCACCCGCCGCTGGACGTGGCGTCAGTCGGAGCGCGGCAAGATCACCGAGGCGACGAGGGCCATCCTCTTCCCCATCGACGGCTTCTCCGATGTGAACGCCGGCGAGGTCCAGGCCGCCGCCGATGAGCTGGTGGCACTGCTGCACAAGTATTTCGGCGATAGCATCGAGATCGAGACCGGCACAGTGACGAAGGATCACCCCCGCTTCGACTTCTTCCTGTAAGCGCAAAAAAGAACCGCCCCCCCGGCGGTTCTTTTTCATGTCAGCTTTCCTTCTTCGTCAGCATCCGCACCGCGTAGCGCAGGAACATCTTCACCGCCGGCGAGGTGTCCGTCCGGGAGTGCAGCGCTGCGCCCAGTGTGATACTGGCCGGCGGGTCGATGGGAATCATGGCGATGTCGCACACCCGCTTCTGGGTGATAAGCCGATTCATCACGCTGACGCCCAGCCCCTGCTCCACCATGGACATGGCGGAAAAGTTCTCCAAGGTAGTGTAGCAGATATTCGGCTCGATATGGCTGCGGGCAAACAGCGCCTCCACATCGTCGTCGCAGCCCAGCGCCGGCATGATGAAACGATCCTTGGCACAGTTCTCCAGCGGATAGGCCTCCGCCTTCGCCAGCGGGTGATCCCACGGCAGCAGCGCCAGCATGGGATCGTCCGCCAGCGGTATCCAGTCGTAGGGCATATTCTCCTGATAGCTCAGAAAACCGATGTCCGCCACCCGCTCATCCAGCCACTGGGACACCTCCTGCCAGATGCCCTCCATCAGCTTGATCTTCACATTGGGGTAATCCCGCTGAAATTCCCGTATCACCGCCGGCAGCCAGTGTGTGGCGATACTGGAATAGGCCGCGATGCTGACGCTGCCGATCAGCAGCCCGTTCATCTCCGCCGACAGCTCGAAAATGCGGTCCTCCTGACGCAGAAACTCCCGTACCACCGGCAGCAGCAGCTCCCCGTTGGCCGTCAGCGCCACGCCCTTCGTGTTGCGGCTGAACAGAGAAAACCCCACCTCCTTCTCCAGCGCCGATACCAGCTGGTTCACGCCGGAGGGCGTATACCGCAGCGCCTCCGCCGCCCGGGAAAAGCTCCCCGTCTCCGCCGCTGCCAAAAAGGCCCTGCACCGTGCCGTTTCCATACCCGCCACCTCCAGGATTTTCTATTAGTACCACTAACATCCATTATAACAAAGTACAGCTTTACTTTTCTCGTTATTTATTCTACTATACAGACAACAAGAGCACAAGCCCCCAAAACAAAGAAAATCCAACCATATCACATACAACTTTTTTAAGGAGGACATTATCATGAAAAACATCTCTATTCAGGTCGTCATCGCCATCGTTTCCCTGGCTCTGGTCGTCGCTTCCACTTTCCTGATGACCGCCGCCGACGTTGAGATCCGCGTTCTCGCCAACTATCTGACCCTGGGCTGGGCCGCGGTGTTCACCGTCTCCGCTACCCGCGCGCTGCTGCTGGAGCGTGACCATGAGGTGCGCGCGAACCGCAAGTCTCACGCCGCCGCCTGATCGGCACAGACAACAGAATTGGACAACAAAACAGGCGGTACTCAGCTTCGGTTGAGTGCCGCCTGTTTCGCTGCGTCTCAGCGGAGGGGAACCATAAAGCGAGGATACCTTTGAAAACCGATCCTCGCTGTGTTATAATACGGTGTACGTACATACAAAAAGACGTTGAAGGAGCTGCAGTCATGAACATCCAACATCTTTCCTCCCAATACACCGTCCGTGACTTGCTGCCGGCAGATGCAGAGGCGATCTATGAGGTTCTGAAGGCCAATACTCTTTTCTACAAGTACCATCCGCCGATGGTAACTGTCGAAGGCATTATGGAGGACATGAAGGCGCTCCCTCCCCGCAAGGGCTATGAGGACAAGCATTATATCGGCTTTTTCCGGGGAGACACTTTGACCGCGGTCATGGACTTGATCGAGCATTATCCGCAGCCCGGAACTGCGTTATTAGGTTTCTTTGCGATGAACGCCAAGCTGCAGGGGCAAGGCATCGGAACAACGATCATCTCCGACAGTCTTTCCTATTTGGCGCAGCTGGGCTTTGAGAAGGTCCGCCTGGGCATCGACAAAGGAAATCCGCAGAGCAAGGCCTTTTGGCTGAAAAATGGCTTTACTCTTACCCGGGAGGAATACGAAGGCGAAAGCTCCACACTCCTGCCAATGGAAAGAATGCTGTAAAGACGAAACAGGCATGACCGAGGTCATGCCTGCTCCAAAACATCTGAATTTTGCCGTCTTACCGTCAGAGCCGCTTCATAGGCGGTTCTTTTTTTTGCGTCAATTCGTCTTGCTGGCGGTATCGTCAGTGCCGGACTTCTCCGGGGCCGTCCCTATGATGCGGTCCGGCGTCACACCGGCCTGCTCCGCCTCCTCCTTTGTCATTACCACCGGCTCGGCAGAATCCTCCACCAGCTTGGCCATGATCCAGTAGCGGTGATTGTCGTCGCCATTCTTGCAGGTCGCCAGAATGATGACCTTATCCCCTGCCACCGGCAGGTTGTCCTTGTCCACGTTCACGCAGCCCTCGGCGCTGTAAAACGCGTTCAGCTCGCTGCCGCTGCTGTAGTTGGGATTATCCGCCGCCTTGGCCAGCGCCTGGAAGAAGTCGTTGAACACCTTCTCGTCGCTGAAATCGTGGTAATACAGCACATGGCTGGTATCGTACGGCACACCGGCGAAAATACGGTAGGTCAGCTGCCGTCCCGGCTGATAGATGTAGATGACCGCGTCGTCGTCGAACTTCAACGTCTCGGCGTAGCTCTGCAGGCCGCCGAACATGGTCCGGTTGGCCATGTTGTGTCCATAAATCACCGTCACCGGATCGCTGAAATCGGTCTTATTGTAGGCTCTTTCCGTATACAGCGTACCGGACTTGGCATCCTTGCCATCCAGATCACGGTACAGATAATACCCGTCGTCGCTGGGATGCTGGGCGATAAAATATCCCATCTCATCGCTGATGGTGCAGCGTGTTGCACCGGGGATGCGGATGCAGGCGTACACGTTCGGCCACTTTTTCTGCGCCGCCGAAAAGTCCACTGGCACCTCCACCGGCTTGGGCGTCACGATGACCTCCCCGTCCTTTGGGTCTTCCGGCGCGGGCTTGTCATCGCTGCCCTTCTTCCCGCACCCCGCCAGTACGGCGGAAGCCAGCGTCAGGACCGCCAAAAGCAGCGCCATGCGGCGCAGAAGCTGCGGTTTGATCTTCATTATTTCTCCTTTCCAACGGCTCTTCCCTGTCAGAAGCGCCGCTGCGGCGTCGCCGCCGCTTCGCAAGATGCTTTTGGTATGATACCATACGCCGACCCTGTTTGCAACCTCTTTTTCCCTCCGTGGCCCTTCGTGGCGCTTCGCGGCGCTTCACGGCTCACCAGCCGGCCGTGCGGCCATAGCTGTCAAACAGCGCTTCAAACCGCTTTCGCTGTGCCGGTGTCATGCGCTGGGCATACTGCTGCAGAAGCGCCCGGGCCGTGTCCTCCCGGCCGCTATTGAGATAGTTCCCCACGGCCCGCTGCAAGCTGTCCGCTGCCGTACTGCTCAGGCTCTCCTTCCCGGCGTCCGCCTCATAGCCGCTGTCCTCCAGCTTCGCACCGGCGGCGCTGAGCTTCCGCTCCTGTTCCGCCTTGTCCGCATAGTGCTTCAGCATAGTCTGGTACGCCTTCTCGTCCTGTGCCGACACATCCTCGTAGGATGACTGCGCCTCCGACAGTGCCTTCTGCCACTGGGCCACCGTGTCCTGCCATCGGTCGTAGCCCGCTTTTTCCTGCTGGTTCAGTATATTGTAGCGATCCGTCAGCGCCTGTCCCTCCTGCCTGTACTCCGCCAGTGCCGCCTGCCGCAGCTCCGGCACCAGGGCCGCCAGCTCCCCCAGATAACGGTCGTAGGCCTGCTGCCCCACCGCCTGGGCATAGCTTGAGCCGTACCCGCCGGTCAGTGACGCCGCCTGCCCCATGGTGTCCTCCATGGCCGCCGCGCCCTGGGCCGCATACAGCCTGGCGTAGCGCCGGTACGCCTCGTCCTCCTCCGGGTCGTAGGAAAATACCTCCCGCCCCTCGATTTGGTCATACAGTGCCTGGAGCTGATCCTCGAAACCGGAATCGTACTCACCCGGCTGCATGGCCGCCACACTGTCCCGATAGGCCCGTGCTGCCGCCACATCCTCCGACGGCTGATAGCCCTTCTCCAGCTCCGCCAGTCTGCGCGCCGTGCTCTCCGTCACCCGGGCCTCCGGTCTGGTCGCCTCTTCCGCCGCAGCGGCGGCGGCCTGCTGCTCCGCCGCCGTCGGTGCGGACAGCAGACTGCCCCACGTCTCGTCACCCGCTATGCCGTCCACCATCGTCAGCCTGTTCTTTTTCTGATAGTCCCGTACCGCCGCCTTCGTTTTCTTGCCGAAAACACCGTCCTCGTCCAGCTGATACCCCCGCTTGTTCAGCTCGCTCTGCAGCTGCTTCACCGCGCTGCCCTGGGAGCCGTAGGCCACCATGGTATAAGTCGATGCCATCTCTTCTTCCTCCCTTTCCTCATGTCACACGCCGCCAGGCGTACACGCCGCTGAGTCCCGCCTGCACCTGCTGCCACGTCCCCGGCAGCTCCGGCGCGTCCGCCGTGGCCGTCAGGCGCACGCTCCCCACCGGGAACAGCTTTTCCTCCACCGCCACGCCGTTCAGCTTCAGACTGCCGGACACCGCCACATCGCCGTAAAACGATGCCGGCCACGCGCACTCCAGTCCGTCCTTCTCCGCGTATTTCCCCAGCGCCAGTCCCGTGCCGCCGCTGCGCAGATGCACCGTCACCTGCTTCGTGGCTGATGTATACCGCACCGTCCGCACCGTACCCACCGTATCCTCGGCACTCAGCTCGATCTCATAGGCGCAGGATTCATCCATATTGCCGCCCGTAATGACCTCTGCGCCGTTCTCTATGGGTATCCCGCCGCTCCACACGCCGCCGCCCATAGGCCGGTACTGCACCCGCACCGTCACCTCGTTCTGCCCTGCCAGCGGTGAGCAGGTGGCCGCACATTTCAGCTTGAAGAATTTTCCGTCGTCCCGGGCCTCTCCAAGCTCGTTGCACCGCACCGCCATAGAGGACGTGATCACCGGAGGGCTGTACTCATACACCCGTATGGCCGTCCCTCTGACGGAGATCGATCTGCCACGGCTGTCCGTCACCGTAGCCTGCGGTGTCTGCACGCCGCTGCCGCTCACCGGCCCGACTGTCCCCGATGCGCCGTCCTTCGTCTCCCCCGCAAACCGGAACTGGCTGCTCTGCAGCGATGCGCCGCCCTTCATCGTGGCGGAGATGCTGTACTGCACCCGGCTCATCCCCTGCACGCACAGCCCCCAGCCCTGCAATACCGCGTTGTCATTCACCACTGTGGCCGTCACCGCCGCCTCCGGCCGCACGCTGTCCGGCACATACAGCGTAAACGCGGCGCTGACGCTGCCGATATACGTCCCGCCGCTGTATACCCTGGCGGTCATCGTGCCGCTGCCCGACGTGGCGTTGGGTATACGCGTCATCAGCCCCGTCGGCACGGTCCACTGGTACACCGCCCGGTCCGCGCTGCTGTTCACCACCTGTATCGCCGCCTCCTCCGGCGTACCGGTCACCCCGGCAAACGTGTAGGAGAACGCACAGCTGTACCCATATCCCGGTCTGGTCACGGTCAGTGTCAGCGGCTGTCCCATGGCAGCGCTGCCCGCCGTCAACGAGAAGTCCCCTATGTCCTCCACCCGCTCCACCGGCAGCACATAGCTGTAGCTGTCGTCGCGGGTCGAGCCTGAGCCGCTGTAAAGCCGTATGGTCAGCGGCACATAGCCGCCGGGATCTGTCACCGTCACCCAGCCGCTGTCATAGGTGATCGCCTCGCTCCACCGGTTGGGCGAGGCTTCCTTCATGGTGTAGCCGCCAGTCACGCCGCCGCCGTCCACATACACCGACAGATAGATGGGATACCCGAAATAAGACGCCCCCGTCAGCGGGTCGATGGTCACCCGGATGCGGTACTGCATACTGCTGCCGGACCGCTGGCTCTCATAGGCAAAGCTGACGCCGATCAGCGGCGTACCGCCCCATTGAATGCTGTCCAGTGTGGTATAGCTCATTCTCTCACTCTCCTATCCATCGGAACACCAGCCCGTCCTCCGCCGTTCCGATGCTCCATTGTCCGATGCCGATACCTCCCAGCACCGTAATGCTGGTGATATACAGCCGGTTGTTGGACACATAGGCCACCTCCGTGGCGTCCTGCCAGAACGACAGCCGCGTGGCGGTGAACACCGCCCGGAAGTTGCTCTGGTCCACCACCTTCTCGCCGTCCACCTCCCGGCACGTCAGGCCCTGGCCCACCGCCACACCGTACACCGGCACAGCGCCCTCGTAGTACACGATGCCCGTCCGGATATACCCCTCCGTGTCCACCTTATAGTGGGAAAACGCCGCGTCCACCGCCTCCACATTGGTTTTCAGGTCGGACACAAAGCTGTAATACTGGGTCAGCGCCTCCGGGTTGGCCTCCAAATAAGCGCTGAGCGTGGCGATATACTGTCCGAAGTCCGATGCCGCCACATAGTTCTCCTTCAGCTGCGCCGTCAGCTCCTGTGTGGTCTTTTCCACCCGGGCCGCCGTCTTGATGATCATGCTCCGCAGCGTCTCGTACTGCTCATCCGCCTTCTCTCTCCCGCTGCTCCCCGTCCGTCCGGCTGCCTGACGGGCAGCGGAGGCGAACCCCGTACCTCCGCCGCCCATTCCCTCCAGCTGCCCCAATGCCAGGTTCAGCTGCTGCGCCATCTGCAGAAGATACGCATACTGCTGCGTCACCTGCTCCTGCAAACTGCCCTCCGGCGCTGCGGGCATAGCCAACACGCTCACGGCCCATCACTTCCCTTCTCATACACCGCCGACGCGCTGTAAAGCCGGCAGCCTCCGCTGCCCGCCAGCTTCAGCCGCAGATGGCCGCAGCGCCGCGGCCTTACCTGCATCACATAGCCGCCCGTGCGCCCGTCCCCGGTTACGCTGCCCGCCTTTTCCCAGCTGCTGCCGCCGTCATAGCACACATACGCCGTCGCCGACGCGCCGCTCGCCAGCTCCAGCCGCAGCTGCAAGCGCTCCAGATACTTATGCTCCGGCGTATACAGGCCCAGATCTCCCGTCTCCGCGCTCCAATCCACCTGCGCCTCCTTCGTGCCGTATGTCCCGCTGGTGTCCAGCAGCGTTCCGTCCCGGCACAGCAGCATCATCGCCCCGCCGTACCGCGACAGCGCCACCACCTCCTTGTCGTCCTCCCTGTGCCACAGCTTCCGCGCCGTGTCGTACACCAGCAGCTCCCACGCCCCAGCGCTGCTGCGTGCCGCCAGCCAGTATCTGCCGCTCTCTCCGCCGCCGACGCCGCCCGCATACCGCTTCTCGCCCAGCTGCCGGGACACGCACACCGGCACGCTGCCGTCAAAGGCGTACACGCCGTCCATTCCCAAATAATACACCACGCCGTCCGCCACGGCCACCGTGCCGCCCGCGCCCTTCTTCACGCCGTTGCACGCCATGGTCACGATCTGATGTCCACCGCCGGCGGCAGGATACACCCGTTCCATGCAGTTCTCCTTGAAGAACACCACGCCGCCCTGACACGCTGCCGCACCGGTAAACGGCCCGTCCGAGCCTCTGGCCGCCGCATAGCTGTCGGTGCTCAGCCCCGCGAAGCTGTTCCAGTTCCGGAAGTCCCCCAGCTTGCAGGCGTAGATCTCGTTCACCGCCTCGCCGCCCACGATGCCGTACTTACAGCCCCACAGGCGGTTTCCCTGCTCCACCACAAAGTCCATGTCCGGCACGGTCCGCATCACCGTCACCACAGCGGTCTGGCTGCCCAGCGTCCGGCACAGCGCCGGCACAACGATCCAGTTGTCGCCCACCGCCTGCAATACGTGCAGCCCGTTCAGCTCCGACGACCCGCATCCGGACAGCGTCACGCCGTCCCCGGCGGAAAACCCCGTGCCGATGTTGGCCGCGCTGATCCTGGTGCATACCCCCTCCAGCTCCAGCCACGCGCTGCCGTCATACCGCCGCATCACACAGGCGGGGCGGCTGGTGTCCAGCCACAGATCCCCCGTCTCCGGCTCACCCGGCGCATACGTCCTCACCGTATATTCCCCCAGCGCCGTGCCGCTCTCGTCACACAGCGCAAACGTCACCTCTCCGCTGGTCTGCCGCGTGTTCTCCAGCCTGCCCCAGTCGGAAAGATCCTGGGTGTTGATATACACCTTGTCCGGCCATACCAGCAGATACGCCCCCATGCACACCAGCCGCTTGTCGCCGTCGGACAGCACCGGCGCTGTTTTCGCCCCGTTGATATACAGCCCCGTGCCATCCACCCATACCAGCGCCTCCCGCCCCAGAAAGGCGTGGGGCTTCGTCAGCTCCGCCATCACGCTGCGCCTGGGCCGCACCTCCAGCGCCGGATAGCCGCCGCTCCACAGGTTCTTCATCTCCCGCAGACAGCCCGCGCCGCTGCCGGGCCGCCGATCCAGTCCCGCAAACTGCTCCACCGCCCTGCGCTGGCGGCTCTGGGCCTTCAGCTTCGGAAAAAACATCCCCCTGCACCTCCTAACACAGCCGCAGCGCCTTTGCCTGCCCCTCCGGCATCTCCCGGCGGCAGCAGTAATCCCGATAGGTGAGAAACCCGTTGTTCCACAGGCTCACCGCGTTGTTGTACCGCGCCGTCTCCCCGTTGGCATAGTGTACCTGCGCCTCCACATAGTACCGATACATCTCGTCGTAGGGTGTCTCCGCCGTCAGCTCCGTCTCCTTCGCCATCTCCGGCAGTGCGCCCTCCGCACCCCGGATCTCCCGCAGCACGAACCCCTCTGCCTGGGCCAGCCACCGCAGCTTCTCCGCCTCGGTGTATCCGTTGGGCAGCAGCGCGTCCACCCGCGCCAGCACCTCCTTGGCCTTTGCCATACCGGCCACCTCAGGAGGCCCGCTCGTCCACGTAGCGGCGCGCCGCCTCGGCCATCATGCGGCCGTTCTCCAGCACCTCCGCCACATAGTCCGGCACGCTGACCTCCACGCCCCGCATGATCTTCCAGCTCCGCCCGTTGACGGACACGATCACGAAGTTCTCCTCGTTCTTTCTGCCGCGAGGCAGCAGGATCTTCACCATTTTCTCCTTCATAGCACCCTTCTCCTTTCGTATCGTCCGTTATCCCAAATTCCTGTCATTCCGAGGCGCGAAGCGCCGTGGGAATCCGTATTCTCAAAACTGCAAATCCGCCCAAACCGCAAAAGCCCCTTGTTTTGGGAGCGTATTGCCGCGCCAGCGTGACCACTGGCTCACAATGGCAGACTATTTGACCGTCCGGGCACTCCCCGCAGGGGGAGCGCCCGGGCCCTTCCTCAGTTGGCCTTGTCCTCGCCGGAGTAGCTGGAGCCGCACTCCACGCGCACCATGTACTCGTCGTACAGGATGGCCGCCGCGTGAACGCCCTTCCAGCCCACGCTGGAGCGCTGGTCCAGAGGATCGGCCGTACCGGAGCTGCCGCGGGGCTTCACGATGACCTCCGTACCCTCGCTCAGATCCACCACGCCGTAAGCGCCCTTGCCGATGAACAGGCAGCCATACACGGCGCAGCCGTCCTTGCCGCCCTCTGCAGGCTGGATCACAGCGTTGTCGGACACGGTCACCTTGGTGTCCAGCACCATCTTGCCGGCGGTGTTGCTCACCACCTTGGCGCGGGTGCTGCCCACCTTCACATAGCGGCCCGCCAGCGCGCCGGCCGCCACCGTGCCGCCGTCAAAGGTCACCTCGGTGTCGTCCATCACCGCGCCGTTTACCAGCAGCGTGCGGCTGTCCTTGGCCAGATCCGTGCCGCGGTAGATCTTCGCCTCCGTGGTCTCCACAAAGCGCACGCCGTGCAGCTCGCCGATCTCGCCGGAGAACAGCTCCGTGGCGGCGGCGTACTGGTGGGCGGCGATCCACGCCTCGTCCTGGCGCAGATCAAAGGCCACGCTGGGGTGGATGATGCACACATACTTGCCGTCAAAGGTAGGCGCGTTCATCTTCTTCAGCTGAGTGGCAGCCTTGGCCACCAGCTCGCTGGTCATCTTGCAGCTGCTGTCCAGCTCGGCGCGGCTGGTCACCTCTGTCTTCGTGCCGTCCGTGCCGATCTTGGGCGCGTAGATGACCTGATTGCCCTGCTGGATCTCGTTGCGGGTCACCGTGTCCAGCGTCAGGCCCATATTCGCGCCATGACGGTCGGTGATCTCCAGCACCACGTCGTCGATGGCCGTCAGATCCAGCATATCGGACACGGTGGTGTAGTCGCCGTACTGGGCCAGCTCCTTGGTGATGTAGCTGACGGAGATACCGCTGCCGTCAGGTGTCACACCCTCGGTCAGCGGCGTCAGCGCCTTGTCGAACGCGCCGAACTTGCGCCACTCCACCGTCTTGCCGCCGCCCACAGGCAGGCCCTTGGTGGCCGCGAACTGGTTGTGTACCAGCTGGGGCTTGGCGTTCTCCAGCAGCTCCATGCCGTAGTAGGTCTTCATCTCGGCGCTGAGACCGCCGGTGGTCTGTGTGTTGGCCTCCGCAAACACCTGCAGCTCCATATTCAGTTTCTTTTCCATTTTCCCTTCTCCTTTCATTTCCCATTCCATCCTCTTTCGGCGTCATTCCGCCTCTCTAAAACCGTATCTTCTCCCCCTCCAGCACCCGTCTCCGGATGTCTGCCAGCTCCTTCCCGCTCAACTCCCTGGGATCGCAACGGCTGACGCTGCGCCGTCTGCCGCCGTTCTCCGCCACCCGGCTGCCGCCGCTGGCGATGGTCTGTGCCATCTGCTGCCGCGTCCGCGCCACCGCATAGTCCATAGCCCTGCGGAGCTGCTCCTCCTCACGCTGACGCTGCACCGCCGCCTGCAGCACGGCGGCCCGCTGCCGCAGCTCCGCGTCCTGCCGCAGCCGGGCGTTCTCCTGCCTCAGATTTTTCAGCCGCCCGTCCAGTATTCTCTGTACCCTCGCGTCGAAGGCCTCCTTATATCTGCCCCGGATCAGCGCTTCAAAATCCTCTGCCTCCTGTCCCCCGGCGTCGGGGACGTGTTCCTCGCCCGTCTCCTCGGCAAATAGCTGCCAGTCCTTCCAAAGCCGTCTCATGCCAACTCCTTCCCGTGGTAGGTCACGACCCCATTTTCACGCACTGGGGATACCGCTCCGCCAGCAGCGCCAGCCCCCGGCGTACCAGCCCGAAGTCCCCGGCGCAGTCCCCTGCCCCCGTCACCTCGGCGTACCCCTTCCGGATGTCCAGTCCCGCCAGCTTCCCCGTTTCCGTCAGCGTCTCTGCCAGTGCGTACACCAGCGCGGACGCAGCCGCGCATACGATGTCCTGTCCCGCCGGGCCATACCCTGCGTGCCCCTGTACCACCAACCGTCTCTCGCCGGCCCGCACCTCGATCATCTGGGCCGCACCGCCTGCTGCGTCCTGGCCCGCTGCTGTGCCACCGCGTCGCTCTTTCGTATCTGCACCCTGTCAGTACCGCCCGCAGGTCCGCTGCCCGCCGTGGCCGCCAGCTCCCGCTCCAGCGCCTCCGCCAGATGGCTGCCCTGCACCTTGTCCAGCATGGCCACCGTCCTCCGCAGCGCCTCCGTCAGCCACGCCTTCTGCTTCGCGTCCTTCTGTCCCTCCCGGATGACCTCCGTCAGCGCGTCCTTGTTCTTGAACTCCATCAGCTCCAGACAACGCAGCGCCTGCTCCGCCATGTCGCTGCGGAAAAAGCCCATCTGGAACAGCTGCAGGGCCAGCTGGTTGTACTCCATGGTCTTATACGGCGTCTCGTTCTGTGCCGACACCTCCAGATCGAACTCCGGCACGCGGTAGCCGCCCATCAGCAGCGCCCTGGGCCGCAGACTGCGGTTGTCGAAGCTGGCGAACTCCACGCCCTTCTTCCCCAGCAGCCGGAACTGCCGGGGCATATCGTAAAACTGCCGCACCAGCTCGATGCACAGCGTCAGCACCTCGGCGAACGCCTCGTACCCATCGTCGATCATATTTCGTGACAGCTTGCCGCCGGCTTCCTGCAGTGCCGCGATGGCCGTGGCCGCCGTCACACCCCCGGCCGTACCGCCGCCCATCACGTCCCGGTTGCCCGCCGTCTCCTTCATCTCCGCGATCTTGTTCTGCAGCACCGCCACATACACGCTGTCCAGCGTGGGCACGCGAATAGGCGCGATGGAGTCCGCCCCCAGATTGCCGTTGGTGTGGACAAAGGGCCGCGTCCAGTCGGCGTACTCGTTCTCGTTCACCGCCCCGTCAGAGCGGACAAAGAACCGCGGCGTGGCCGATGCCAGCGTGTTCTTCAGAATAGCCTGGTTCATCAGGTCGATCTGCTTCTGCGCCGACTTGCACAGATCCACATACCCGTACCCGCAGGGCGTTCCCTCCTCCGGGAACAGCACATCGAACACGAACGGGTACTGCCCGTGGTCGTACCACCCCTTCCCCGCCATCTCCGGGTCGTTCTCCGTGGCGTACAGCACATTCTCCCCCACGAACTTGCAGTATTGCAGCACCCTTCGGCCCTGCTCCACCGTGTGATAGTACCAGTCCACCACCAGCGACTGCTCCGACGTGTCCACCTTGTCGTCGTACAGATACCGGCTCACCTGTCCGCCGCTGCGTCCCAGCTTGCCCGCCAGCTGCGGATACTGCTCCTCCAGCCGCCTGTTGGGCGTCAGCTCCGTGGAGAAGAAGTGCTCCGACTCCTGAATGCTCTGCACCCCCGGCTCCCAGAACAGGTTCAGCACGTCCATGCTGCGGATGTCGATGTCCCCCAGCCCGTGGAGCTTCCCGCCGTCCCAAAACACACCGTACACGGCGCACCCGGATTTCAGCTTGTTCCACCACGCCTGGGAATACGCCTTCTTGAACTTGTTGTTCTTCAGGATCACCGGCAGGACGCGGGTCAGCACCTCCGCCTCCTTCCTGTCCCCCGGCTCTCTCGGCAGCACCGTGGGCTCGGGATAGCTGTCCATCGCGTCGGCGTGCTTGGACAATATGCAGTTCACCAGCCACCCGCTGGCGGGCCGCACATCCTGCGGATTGCCGCCCTCGCCGCCCTTCTCCATCTGCTCCCAGTGCCGCAGCTTCCAAAACTGCTCGTTGTCGATGATGCGCCTGTCCAGGTTCTGCTTTCCCAGCCGGTACTTCCGCAGCACCTCCGCCGCCTGCCGTACCTGCTCCGCGCCGATCCTCGGTGTCAGCACCTCCTGACCGCCCGTGACCTCCCTTTCCATCTCGACCCCTCCTTTTCGTCGTTCTGTCCCTGTCCTCCCGCCCCGCCAAGGTTGCACGCCGCCGTGCAACCTCGAAAAATTTTTTCACCGCCGCACGAACCCGTTCCAGCTCCCGGCCTCCGGCCTCCGCATATTCAGCGGGTCGTCCGCGATCTCCAGCGCCGCCTGCTTTCGCGGCGCGATGGGCCGCATCATGCAGAAATACCGGCTCTCGTCCGCCGCATGATCCTCCTGCCCCGTGTCCACGTCCTCCGGCGTCACCCGGCTGTACTCCAGCAGCGGCACGGTGCGGATAAACGCCCGGCAGTTCTCGAACACATACAGCCCCGGATACCCCTCGTCGTCGAACTGCATCCGATAGTGCAGCTGCATCCACCCGGCGATCCGCCGGTTGTCCCCCTTCACGAAGAATATCCTGTGCCGCAGCGCCGTCTCATAGATGCTCTCTCCCCGGCTGGCGTCCCAGATGGCCGGGTCGGCCACGCCCTGTATCTGCCGTCCCCGCAGCAGCGGATGCTCCTCCTCGATGCGCCGTATCTCCCCGAACTGCCGCTCCGGGGTCCACAGCACTCCCTCGTCCGGCGTGCCCGTGCAGCCGTACAGCTCCGCGATGCGGTACACGCACCCGTCGTGATCCACCGCCCACCAGCCGCAGGAGAACGGCTTGGCGTACCCGAAGTCGTAGCTCCGGTACACGTTCCACTCCCTCGGCACATCAAAGGGCTTGATCACGTGGGTCCACCGCCTGTCCTCATAGTGGGCCGGATCGTCTGTGAACTCCTGGAACACCTGCCCCGCCAGCACGTCCCACTTGCCCTCCAGCCATGCCGCCCGCAGCTTGGGCGGCAGCGCCTCCAGCTGCCGCACGTACTCCGGCTGGCTCTCCAGCAGCGCCCGGTTATCCGTCACCCTGGCCGGGATGAACGCATAGTCCGCCCCGTCCTCCCCCGGCTCATACCGCCGGTCGATGAACAGCCGCTTGATGTACCCGTGCCCCGGCCCGCCGGGGTTGCAGGTGTAGTACACCCGCTTGGGAAATCCGTTTACGCCGCGGACGCAGGCGCTCAGTTGCCGCATCCACATCTCCTTCAGCTGCGTGGCCTCATCAAAGAAGATCACGTCGTACTCCGCGCCCTGATACCGCTCCGCGTCCCGGTCGCACCCGCAATACCCGAACTGCAGCACGCTGCCGTTGGCGAATACAAACCGCTTCTCGCTGTTCCGGAACTCCGCCGCCCCCGCCAGCTCCCGCTGCAAAAACATCAGATGGTTTGCCTCCACCTCCGGCAAGCTCCGCCGCACCAGCAGCATCCGTATTCCCGGATATCGCACCGCCAGCAGCTTGGCCTTGCACCGCACCGCCCAGCTCTTTCCGCCGCCCCGCGCCCCGCCAAAGGCGATGTACTTCTTCCGGCACGTCAGAAACTCTCTCTGCCGCCCATTGGGCGACCCGATCTCCATTTTCATTCCTCTCCCCCTCGTTGTTGACCTCCTGTCTTGTCATTCCCTATCTCCCCCTCACCCACTCAGCTCCTCCGTCTCCTCCGACATCACCACCTCGATCCGGCCGTCCGCCCCGCCGTCGTCCTTCTCAGGCCGGTACAGCTTCTCCGCCGTTCCCACCAGCGCCTGCAAAAGACCGCCCAGCTCCTTGACCTCCTTCAGGCTGCCCTCTCCGTTCTCCAGCCGTTCCGTAGCCCCCTTCGCCGCCGTCTCCAGCATCCTCGCCGTGGCCTTCAGACACCGCCGCAGCATCTGCTTCTCCGCCTCCTCCCGGCCTCGCTGCCACTGCCCCTTCACTGCGTGGCTGCACACCGTCTGTATGGACACGCCGTACTCCTCCGCCAGCCGCTGGTACGTATACGTGCCCTCCTCATATTTGGCCTTCACCTCGTCCCAGTTCACGTTAGCCCAGCTCATACGTCCTCACCTCCCGTCACCTCATACGCCGCCAGGATCTGCGCCGCGAAATCCGCCAGGCACCGCCTGCATACGTTTTCCCCGCTGACCCGGTAGTATTTCTCCCCGTACCGCAGCTCCCCGTCGCACAGGTCACACCGGGCGCAAACCGCGCTTCCTTCCTCCTCGAACCAACGCTTTTTCACATACTTCATATTCCATATCCCCTTTCTTTTTGGTTCTGTCCCTGTGCAAAAAAAGAGGAAGAGTTGCACACAAACGTCCAACCCTTCCAAAAAATTTTTATTTTTTCTTTCCACACATGACCCTGTCCGCCCAAACACCGCGTAGCGGTGTCATTCCGAGCCAGTGACCGATGTCACTGGCGTTGGAATCCGTCCCCATTTCATGTCAACAGCGGCCAAAGGCCGCCCAGCTTGTCAAAAAAGTCCCTTGCGGGACTTTTTTGACTGCGCTTTTCGCCGAGCATTTTGAACGAGTTCAAAATGCAATTTCCAAAAACCTTGCTATAGCAAGGTTTTTGGCGGCGGTTTATCTGATTTGAGGCGGGCCTTGCCCCCTCAAGCTCCCCCGCTGCTCACTCATCGAAACTTGCAGCATGGTTTTTTGACAGTCTGAGCGGCCAAAGGCCGCCACCTACCTTTACCGCTTTGCGGCAAAGGCGCGATTTGATAATCGCCCACACCCGGAGGGTGTTTCCAAAGAGGGAGGGTCGCAGCCCTCCCTCTTTGGTCGTTCAAGGATGAGACAAAATGCGGAAAGACTCGCCCGCCTCACTCCATCTCCCTCAGCAGCTCCTCCGGTGTCATCCCGAACAGCTTTGCCAACGCCATCAAATTCGTGGTGCTGGGATCGGACGCACCGCTCTCCCACTTGGACACCGCCTGCCGGCTGACGCCCAGTGTCTCCGCCACAAATTCCTGCGTCATCTTGCACGCCGTCCGGCGCTTTTTCAGCACCTCGCCCAGCGACCGTGCGCTCTCTGCCTTCTCCTTCCTGACCGGTTCTGACCGAATGTACTTTCTCAGCGCCTTGATCAGCAGCACGACCACATACATCGTCACCGCCAGGATCGCCAAGGACACCGCAGACAAAATAAGCGTAACTTGCATTGCACCAACCTCCTTTCCTGCGGCCAGTATACCGTCATCACTCCGGTTGCACCACCAACCATCACGCAATTTTTCGGTTGCACCGCACTTTTTTATGGGCAAAAAAACAACGGCGCGATCGGGCGGTGCTCATAAAACAGTATGGCATGTGTTTCCCCAAAGTAGCTTGCTGCATACAAGCGGAACACCCGAAGAATCCGTGGACTCTTCGGGTGTTCTATTTTTTGTATAGAAGTTATTGCTTCTTGTACCCGCACTTCGGGCATACGCCTTTTTCGTTCAGCGCAATGCCGCAAAGGGGACAGCGATCCAAAGTACCTTCCGGCTTGTATTCCTGAGACGCAGCATTCACACCACTGGTGAAAGTCAGCTTGGCGATATTCAGCCTGTCCTTCAGGAGTTCATAGACGATCTTGATCATGCCCTCGACGGTCATGGTCTCTTTCGTGACGACCAGACGGCAATCAGGATAGGCTGTGGCCAGTTCGGTCTGGAATGCGGGGCCCTTCATCTTGTTGGTCGGAGCGCCATCCTTGATTCCCTGCTCTTCATAGACCTTCAGAATTGCGGGCAGCAGCGGATCGTCTTCCCGCAGAATCAGAGCATGGTCGAAATTCTTCAGAACATCCCATGCCGTCTTCTGGATTTCGTTGCAGGGGAAGACCATATTCACGCCCGGCTCCACAGTGTCCTCAACTTCGATGGTCAGAACCCCGGTATGTCCATGCAGATACTGAGCCTCTCCTTTGAAACCATAAAAACGGTGTGCGTACTGAAGGTCTAGCTTCGTAATGCTTCGCATGATAATCCTCCTAAAAAATTGATATATGAAAACGCTCGTTTCCGGGCTTTTTCCGAAGGGAATTTATTTCTGAACGGAATCCTGCTGTTTCTTGCATTCCGGGCAGACACCATGAAAGAGAATATCATAACCGATGAAGTCAAATCCATGGGTATCCCGGATCCTATGCTCAAGGCCAGTGACAAAATCCATGTCCACATCAAAGACGCGTCCGCATATGTTGCATTTCACATGGCAGTGGTTTCGGCTGATATGGTCAAAGCGGTCGGCACTCCCCGGGATTTCAAGCCGGCGAATTTCGCCCATTTCCGATAACAGATTCAGATTTCGATATACGGTTGCCTTGCTGATTGTCGGATACTCCTGGATGATTTCCTCATAAACCTCATCTGCTGTGGCGTGGCAATGCAATCTATTCACTGCCTCCAAGACTAGGGAGCGTTGAATCGTATTACGTCGTGCCATAGTGTTCACCTTATTGATATTGTTTTCTTATTGATATAATATATCATTTATAATTAAAAGTCAAGGTCCCATTCTGAAAAATTTTCCTCAATCACTTCCGGCTAGCTCACCACTTCAATACCATTCAGAATAGGGCGCACTTCTATACGCTTCTGGCGTAAATATTGTGCGTCCTGCGTTGCTTTTTTTGTCAAGGGAGCTGCACTCCCTTGCGACGCTTACGCGTCTATCCCTTGTAACTTGCCAGGTAAACACAAACAAATCCTCCATATGATCGCTGTGTGATCATATGGAGGATTCACTGTCTTATGGACACCCGGCTATGCGCCGTTGTTTTTTGTTCATTGCAGAGAAATTATTCCTCGTCCTCAGCGGCGGGGGTCAGCAGCGCACGGATAGACAGGGAGATCTTCTGCTTCTCCTCGTCGATGGCCGTGATCTTGGCGTCCACCATCTCGCCCTCGGTCAGCACATCGCCGGGCTTCTCGATGCGGCGATCCGCGATCTGGGAGATGTGGATCAGACCATCCACACCGGGCACGACCTCAGCAAACGCGCCGAAGGTCATCAGCTTCACAATACGCACGTTGGCCACATCGCCCACGTGATAGGTAGCCATGAACTTGTCCCAGGGGTTCATGCTGCGATCCTTCACGCCCAAAGAGATCTTGTGCTTCTCGGGGTCGAAGGAAATGACGTACACCTCCAGCGTGTCGCCCACGGAGACGACCTCGGCGGGGTTCTTGATGCGGCTCCAGGACAGCTCAGAGATATGGACCATACCGTCCACACCGCCGATGTCCACGAATACGCCGTAGGAGGTCATGGACTTCACCGTACCGGTGTAGCGCTTGCCCACCTCGATGTTGTTCCAGATCTCCGCCTGGGCGGCCTGACGGGCCTCATAGGTCACGGCCTTGATAGAGCCGACAACGCGGCGGCGGGCGCGGTTGACCTCGGTGATCCGCAGGGACACGGTCTGGCCGATCATGGTGCTCAGCTCAGCGCCGCGGGGCAGACCGGACTGGGAAGCGGGCACGAACACACGCACACCCTTCACGTTCACCACGATACCGCCCTTGTTCTCCTCGGTGACCTTCCCCTCCAGGGTGGTCTTCTCCTCGCGGGCCTTCTCGATGTCCTCCCACACCTTGACGGCGTCCAGGCGCTTCTTGGACAGCATAGCATAGCCCTCCACGTCGTTGACGCGGATGATGTAAGTCTCGATCTCGTCGCCGACCTTGACGACGTCCTCGGGCTTCACATTGGGGTCTGCGGACAGCTCGTCCACAGAGATGTAGCCCGCCTGCTTGCAGCCCAGGTCCACCTGCACTTCGGTAGGACCAATGGCCGTCACGATACCGGTTACCTTCTCTCCTGTATTCAAAGTCTTAAAAGATTTCTCCAGCATTTCCTCGAAGCTCTCTTCCGTAGCTTCCATGGTTTTGATCTCGTCGCTCATCGTTGCATATACCTCCTTAATAATGCCCGCGGGCGTGGAAGCACCGGCTGTAAGCCCCGCCACAGAACATCCTTTAAGAAAGTCAACCCTTAGCTCCTCCGCACCCTCTATCTGATAGACGGTGGGGCATCTCATCCTGCTGATCTCTGTCAAATGTTTGGTGTTGGCACTTTTACGGTCACCTACCACGACCATCACGTCCACCTTGGCGGCCAGTTCCGCCGCCTCCGTTTGACGCTTATGCGTAGCAAGACATATTGTATCAAAGATTTCGGCGTTTGTACACTCTTTTTTTAGAATTTTCTGAGCATTTCGCCACGTCGTTTGGATGCACGTAGTTTGTGCGACTGCCAGCAAATCCATTTCCCGTCTTTCCGGTCTCTCCGCCAGCCACTTTTCCAGCTCCTCCGGCCCTTCCAGGATCACGGAATGAGGCGACCGGCTGGCGGCGGCCAGCACCTCCGGGTGGTGAGCCTCGCCGATGATGAGGGGCGTCCGCCCCTCCGCCTCCGCCTTGGCCACCAGCTGGTGTATCCGCGCCACGTTGGGACAGGTGGCGTCCACGATACGCACGCCCTTCTCCTCCAGCGCCCGGTACGTCTCCACCGGCTCGCCGTGAGACCGGATGACCACCGTTTCCCCGGGCCGCACCTGGGACACATCGTCCACCGTCCGTGCGCCCAGCGTCTCCAGCTCCTGCACCACCGCAGCGTTGTGGATGATGCTCCCCAGCATGACGCAGCCACCTTCGGCGGCGGTCCTTTTCGCCAGCTCCACCGCCCGCTCCACGCCGTAGCAGAAGCCTGCCGTTTTCGCCAGGATCACTCCCATGACACGCCTCCCAGGGCATAGGCCCGGCGCATGACCTCATGGCTGTTGGCGGTATATTCCTCCGCCGTGCCCTTCCGCCCGGTATACACCGGCTCGAATGGTTCGCCGATGATGATGGGTGTCTTGCGGAACAATCTCTTCTTCATGCCGATGAACACCGGCGCTAATTTCACCCCGGCCCGGATGGCCATCATGCCTGCGCCGGCCTTGGCCTCCACCTGCCCGGGCTGCTTCACCCGCGTCCCCTCCGGGAACAGGAACAAATTCCACCCGTCCCGCAGACTCTGGATGGCCGTTTTCACCGCGCCGATGTCGCTGTTGCCCCGGTCTACGGGGAACACGCCGATGGCCCGCAGAAAGCCCCCCACGATGGGGATGGCGAACAGCTGTTTCTTGGCCATGATCCGCACGTTGAACCTCTGCGGCATGGACAGCACGAACAGGATCGGGTCCCAGGCGCTGGAGTGGTTGGCGCACAACAGCACCGGCTCGTCCCCCTTCAGATGCTCCGTACCCCGCAGGTCCACCGGCAGGAAGAACAGCACCAGCGGACGCAGTATGCGCCATATTCTGGCATAAAACCTGTTTCTCAATCCGCAACGCTCCCCCGTATCACGTCCAGCAGCAGCTCGCAGCTGGCCTCAAAGTCCATATCCGTGTTGTCGATCATGATGGCGTCGTCAGCGGGCCGCAGGGGCGCCACCTCCCGGTGGGTATCCTGATAATCCCGCTCCTCCATCTCCTTCAGCACCTGGTCATAGGGCTTGGGCGTGCCTCTCTTTTCCAGCTCCAGACACCGCCGCCTGGCCCGCACGGCCACATCGGCGCACAGGAACACCTTCACGTCCGCATCAGGCAGCACCACCGTGCCGATGTCCCGCCCATCCATGATGACGCTGTGTTCCCGGGCCAGTGACCGCTGCAGCTCCATCAGATAGTCCCGCACCGCCGGGATGGCCGACACGTCGGAGGCGTACATGGACATGGCCGGCAGCCGGATCTCCTTCGTCACGTCCTCGCCATTAAGGTACATCCGCTGCAGGCCCACCTCGTCATACCGCAGGCTGATGGTGATCTCCGGCAGCACGGCGGCCACCGCCGCGGCGTCCTTGGGGTCGATATGGTGACGGTACACATATACACCGATGGTCCGGTAGATCGCGCCGGTGTCCACATACAAAATACCCAGCCGTTCCGCCGCCGCTCTGGCCAGCGTGCTCTTTCCCGCGCCGGAGGGCCCGTCAACGGCCACGGCATATATCTTCTCATTCATGCGCTTCATTCTCATTTTCCTCCGCGGCGGACAGTCCCGCCAAATGCCCGGTGGCCCAGGCGATCTGCAAATTGAACCCACCGGTATACGCGTCCACATCCAGCACCTCGCCGGCGAAATACAGTCCCTCCACCAGCTTGGACGCCATGGTGTTGGGCATTACCTCCCCCACCTTCACGCCGCCGGCGGTGACGATGGCCTCCGCCACCGGCCTCGGCCCGGTAACATTCACCGTGAAATGCTTCAGAAGCTGCACCAACGCCCGGCGCTGCTCCTTCGTCAGGCTGTTGGCCTTCTCCTCCGCCGGAATGCTCAGCCGCTGCAGCACCACGGCCACCATGCTCCGGTGTACCAGTCCCGCCGCGATGTTGCTCATATCCCGGTTGGGGTTCTCGCCGATGTCCCGCAGCAGCCGCGCCTCCAGCTTCTGCTCGTCCAGCGCCGGCTTCAGGTCGATGGACAGCCGGTACTGCTCCTTATCCCACCGCCGCAGGTGGGCGCTGGCGGACAGCACCAGCGGCCCGGACACGCCGAAGTGGGTGAACAGCATCTCGCCGAACTCCCGGAACACTGGCTTGTTTTTTCCGTTCAGCACCGTCAGCTCCACGTTCCGCAGGCTCAGCCCCTGCATGGCGGCACAGTCGCCGTCATCGCTCTCCAGCGGCACGAGCGAACCCCTGGGCGGCACGATGGTATGTCCCACCGCCGCCGCCAGCCGGTAGCCGTCGCCGGTAGAGCCTGTGCCGGGATAGGACACGCCGCCGGTGGCCACGATGACCGCCTCCGCCGGATACGTCCCCTTCTCCCCTGTCACGGCCCGCACCGCGCCGCTCTCCGTCACGATGTCCACGGCCCGGTCGCGCACCCAGCGCACCCGCAGCCGCTTCAGCTCCCGCTCCAGAGCGTTGGTGATGTCGAACGCGCTGTCGGACACCGGGAACACCCGGCTGCCCCGCTCCACCTTCAGCGGCACACCCAGCTTCTCGAAGAACGCCATGGCATCCCGGGGTGAAAACCGGGTCAGCGCGCTGTATAAAAACCGCCCGTTGCCGGGGATGTTCCCCAGCAGCGTGTCACGGTCACAGTCGTTGGTCACGTTGCACCGGCCCTTGCCGGTGATATTCACTTTTTTGCCCAGCCGTTCGTTGGGCTCCAGCAGCGTCACTACCGCGCCGCATCGCGCCGCGGTGATGGCCGCCATCAGTCCGGCAGCGCCGCCGCCGATGACCACAATATCCTTACTCATCGTCCTCTTTCCCGAAGATGCTGTACTTCGACCACACCTGCTCCATCTCCGCCAGCGTGGCGGACAGGTCGTCCCGCCGCTGCTGACCTACGGCCAGGATCAGCGCGTTCAGCAGACTCAGCGGCGCGGCCATGGAGTCCACAAAGGAGATCATATCGCTGGACGCCAGCAGCGACGCCGACGCCATCTTGTACATGGGAGACATGGGGCTGTCCGTCACCGCCACCACGTCGCCGCCCCGCTGGCAGGCGAACTCCACCGCGTGGATGGCCATCTTGGAGTACCGGGGGAAGCTGATGCTCACCAGCACGTCACCCGGCCCGATATGTACCAGCTGCTCGTAGATCTCACCGGCGGCGCTGCTCTGCACCAGCGTCACGTTCTTGAAGATCAGGTGCAGGTAGAAATTCAGATACCCCGCCAGAAACGACGAGGAGCGCACGCCCAGTATGTAGATATGCTTGGCGTGCAGCAGCTTGTCCACCACCCGCTCGAATTCCTCCCGGTCCAGCCGTTCGATCACGTCATGGATGCTGTTCATGTCCCGCTGCATCACGCTGCCCAGTATATCCGACCCGGTCATCTGATCCCGGGACACCTGAATACGCTGGATGGAGGTCAGCCGGCCTCGGATCAGCTCCTGCAGCGCCTTCTGCATATCGGGATAGCCGTCATAGCCCAGCTGGGCGGCAAACCGCACCACCGTGGACTCGCTCACCGACGCCGTCTCGCCCAGCTTGGCCGCTGTCATAAACGCCGCCCGGTCATAGTTATCCAGAATAAACGCGGCAATGCGCTTCTGCCCCTTGGAAAAGGAGTCCATCCCGGCCCGGATGGTCTGCAATACACTCTTACTCATGTCCGTCGCTTCCTTTGATGATGTCCAGCTCCCCGCTGGTCAGATACCGCCAGTGGCCGCAGGGCAGCTCGCCCAGCACCAGCCCATCCTCGGCCACCCGCTTCAGCCGCGCCACCTCCAGCCCCACCTGGGCGCACATACGGCGTATCTGCCGCTTTTTCCCCTGGTGGATGATGACCTCCAGCACAGCTTTCTCCCCCGTGCGGGACAGCTCCCGCACCTGGGCCGGCACAATGGCCTCGCCGTCCAGCCTGTCCACCGATGCCAGCCGCTCCGCCGCGCCGGTCAGCTCGCCCGTCACCGTCACCTCGTATACCTTGTCCACCTGATGGCTGGGGTGCAGCAGACGCTGGGCCAGCGCGCCGTCGTTGGTGAACAGCAGCAGCCCCTCCGAGTCCCTGTCCAGTCGCCCCACCGGGAACACCCGCGTGCCGCAGCCCCGCACCAGCTCTGCCACCGTCCGCCGCCCTCTCTCGTCGGACAGCGTGGTAACAAAGCCACGGGGCTTGTGGAGCATCAGATAGACCTTTCGGGCGTGAGCGCCCACGGCGCGTCCGTCCACCGCGATCACATCGGTGTCCGGATCCGCCCTGTCGCCCAGCGATACGCGGTGTCCGTTGACGGTGACGCGGCCCGCCCGTATCCATTCCTCCGCCGTTCTCCGGGAACACGCGCCCCCGGCGGCGATCAGCTTCTGTACCCGTTCGGTCATGTTCATCCTCCCCGTATCGCCCGCTCCGCCGCAAGGTGCAGCCCGCGTTCCACCGCCTTCACAGGCCGCAGTACCCGAAAGCCCTGCTCATACAGCGATGCGTGGTCGTTCCAGTCGTCTCCGTCCTGCAGCGTCACCGCCACCAGCCGCACCCCGTCCCGCTCCGCGCAGGATACCAGCGTCCGGCCCGCCGCCCTGGTGTACCCGGTCTTCAGGCCCACGCAGCCCTCCACCCTGCTCAGCAGCTTGTTGTGGTTCGTCAGCGTCCGCCCGCCGATGCGGGCCGTTCTGGTGGAGGCCACCCGCCGCAGTACCGGGTCGTCCATAGCCGCCGCGGCCAGCTTGGCCATGTCCTCCGCCGTGGAGTAGTGGGCCTCGTCATCCAGCCCATTGGGGTTGGCGAAATGGGTGTTCTCCATGCCCAGCTCCGCCGCCTTCTCGTTCATCCGCGCCACAAAGGGCACAGCGCCGCCCATGCACTCCGTCACCGCCAGCGCCGCGTCGTTGCCCGAACTCAGCAGCAGCCCGTACAGCAGCGTCTCCAGCGTCAGCTTCTCCCCGGGCCGCAGATACATGGACGAGCCCTCCGCCATGTGGCCGCCTGTCACGGTGATCTCCTGCTGCAGGCCACCCTGCTCCAGCGCCACCAGTGCCGTCATCAGTTTGGTGGTGCTGGCAATGAGCATCCTCTTTTCGCCGTTCTTGTCGTACAGCAGCCTGCCGCTGTCCGCGTCCATCAGGACCGCCGCCGCGGCGGAGACCTCCACAGCCTCCGTCACAGCGGTCAAGCAGCCGATCAGACTGACCGCGGCCCACAGCGCCGCCAGTATCCTCCGGGCCATAGCGCCCCTCCTTCATTCAGATACCGTCAGTCTATTCGCGCTCCGGCAGACTTAGAAATCCGCCTTGCCGCGCTTTTTCTCCACCAGGCTCTCCACCCGGTCGAACAGCTCAGGCACCATCTCGATGACCCGATCCACCGTGGTGATGGCCGGCGTACCTACCGGCAGCATCCGGGTCACGCCGTCCTTGACCACCAGAAAGGCCATGGGCTCTACCCGCACGCCCGCGCCGCAGCCCGCGCCGCTGCTGCTCTGGTTTTTGCCGTAGTCCCCGCCGCCGCAGCCGAAGCCGTAGCTCAGCCGGGAGATGGGGATCAGCGTCACGCCGTCCGGCGTGGTGATGGGCTCGCCCACGATGGTGTTAGTGTCCACCATCTCCTTCACCTTCTCCATGGACTCCGCCATCAGGTTTTTCAGATCATTCTTCTTTTCGGTCATATCCATGCTCCGTTCTCCTTTGCATTACGTCGTATATCCCGCGCCCTGTCCGGACGCCTGCTGTGCTTCCTTCTCCTCTGCCGCTTTCGCCGCAGCCTCAGCTTTTTCCGCTGCCTTCCTCCGCTTTCGCATCGCCATGAACCACTTCACCATCGGCCCGGCAAACGCCCAGCCTATCGTGAACATATCCCGTATGTGCAGGCTGAGGCCCACCTGTCCGCTGACCTTCGTCCGCTCCGCGTCGAAGTCGATCTCCGTGTGTATCCGCGGGTCAGGCATTCGCGTCAGCCGCTCCAGCTGGGGCATCACCGTCCACATCCCGGCATTGACATAGCCGTACAGCTCCGCCGCGCCCGCCGGGTCTATCGCACCGCCCAGCACCGCGGACACCTGCATGGGGTCGATCCGCAGCCGCTGCCGCGTCTTTCCCAGGCCCTTTTTCAGCGCCTCCCATACCGCCGGCAGCGCCGTACGAACATCCTCTTTCGTCAGATCCAGCCTTCGCTCTTTTTTCTTTTCGCCCTCCGGCTTCTTTTCCCCGGATGGCTCTTCCTTTCTCCGTTTTTTCTTCTCGGGCTTATCCGGCCTGGGCAGCAGCTGCATCCGCACCGGCCCGATCATAGCCGTCACCCGCAGCTCGTCTCCGAACGCGATGCGCACGCCCACGCGCAGCAGGGACAGCAGGAACAGCGCCGCCGCGATGCCCAGTATGATATAGACCGCCGTCATGCGCTCGCCCCTTTCCCGTCCGCCTTATTCCTCCGGCAGCTCCTGCAAAAGCCCGTCCTCGTCCAGCCGCAGCTGTCCGTCCGCCTCCATGCCCGGCAGCTGGGGCAGCTCCTCCAGTGACCGCAGATGGAACGCCCGCAGAAACGCCTGTGTCGTCCGGTACAGTCTGGGCCGTCCCGGCACCTGCAGCCGCCCGCACTCCTCGATGAGATGCCGGTCCAGCAGCAGCCCCACGGTATAGGAGCTGTCCACGCCCCTGATCTGATCCACATAGGCCCTGGTGGTGGGCTGATAATAGGCGATGATGGTCAGCACCTCCAGCGCCGGCTGGCTCAGCTTGGCAGGCTTGCGTATCTCAAAGGCCCGGCGGATCTGTTCTCCGTACTCCGGTGCGGAGCACAGCTGCCAGCTGTCCTCCATGTGCAGCAGCCGGATGCCCCGCCGCTCGTAGCTGTAATAGTCCTGTAATCGCTGCAAAACCATCTCCGCCGTCTGCCGGTCCATGTCCAGCGCCACGCAGATACGGTCCACGCCCACCGGCTCGCCGGAGGCGAACAGGATACCCTCCACGGCGGCCTCTATTTCTTTCATTTCCAGTGTATCCATGTATCTGTTTCCCCTTACGTCAGGTCGTATGTGGTGTCCTCCGTCACACCGTCCTCACAGACGACGGTGCAATCCCGGTCAGCGCCCGCCAGCCGGATCAGATTGTTCCGGCATAGCTCCAACACCGCCATGAATGTGGCCACCAGCTCGCTGCGGGTCTTGCTCCCCCGGAACAGCAGCAAAAACCGGGTGATGCCGCCCAGCCGCAGCCGCCGGATGATCTCCCGCGCCTTGTTCTCCACCGGATACGGCTCGCGCTTCACGATCTCGTCGAAGGCCTTCAGCGGCGGCGCCTCCGGTGCGCCTCCCCGGTCTGTGACCTCCTCCATCGCCAGTATCAGATCCGCCGGCTCCTGGTCGTACTCGAATATCTTGCCCCGTTCCATAGGCTCAGGCGGCCGGGTCAGAATGCTCCGCCCGAACTCGCCCAGCGGCGCTAACCGCTCCGACAGCATCCGTACCCGGGCGTAGGCCTCTCCCCGCTTCCGCTCCTCCAAAGACTTGATGAGGGCGTCCATCTCACTCTGTGCCTCTTCATCCTCCAGGTTCAGCAGCATCCGGGTCTTGATGAACATCAGCTGGGCGGCCATGGTGATGAACTCGCTGGCCACCTCCAGATCCATCTGCTTCCGCTTCTCCAGATACGCCTGGTACTGCTCCAGGATCAGCGCGATGGGGATGTCCTGTATCTCTATTTTGTTCTTGCTCAGCAGGTACAGTATCAGGTCCAGCGGCCCTTCAAAGTCCTCCAGCGGCTCGTCGCCCTTGGTCTGTACCACCTTTTCCAGCTTATAGATCGGATCGTCCAATTCCACACCTCAAACCAGTCCCACTGCCTTGCACAGCAGCATAAATACCCATCGTATGGCGCTGTCCAGTGCGTTGCTCCCGATCCCCACGGAGATCACCGCCAGCAGCACCAGCATCCCGAACCGCTCATACCGCATCAGCCAGTTGTACGCCCGGTCCGGCAGCAGCACCGCCAGCACCTTTGAACCGTCCAGCGGCGGGATCGGCACAAGGTTGAAAAGGCCCAGTCCCACGGACAGCGACGCGGTGTTCAGCAGGAACATGAACCACGTCTCGTTCAGCGCACCCGCAGCTACCGCGTGCTCCGCCGTCAGCCGTGCCGCCAGCAGCAGCAGCAGAAACGCCAGCAGAAAATTAGACGCCGGCCCGGCCAGCGCCGTCAGCGCCATGCCCTGCTTCGGCTTCTTGAAATAGTTGGGGTTCACCGGCACAGGCTTGGCCCAGCCGAACCCCGCCGCCACCATCATGATCAGGCCCAGCCAGTCGATGTGCCGCAGCGGATTCAGGCTCAGCCGGTGCGCCCGCTTGGCGGTGGGGTCGCCCAGCGCGTAGGCCGCCAGTCCGTGGCACGTCTCATGTATGGTCAGGCACAGGAACACCGCCGCCACCCGCAGCAGAATGCTCTCCAGCGAGCCGAAGTCCAGCGCGTCCCACAAATTCGTCAAATACTGCAAGAATAGTCCTCCCAAGGACACAGTCCACCAATTTTATGTATCGTACCGTATTATAGCAAATAGCCCCCGAAAAGTCTACACCCATTGTCACCGTTTTGACCTGTTTGTAACCGTTTTGTATCCAACTTTCCACCACTCTGTAGCTTTCCTGTAATGATGGCTACCAAAACCTGTGGTAGTATATAGACACAAGGAAAATACGAAAGGAGAACAACAAAATGGATAGAATGAAGTTGATTGCCGGACTGGTCGTCCTGTGCCTGGTTTCCTCTGTGGCCGCATTCCTGCTGCCCACTGCCCATGGTATGCTGCTCTCCTATGTGAGCATCGCATCGGCCGTCGCCATCGGCATTCTAGCCCTCACCGCGTTGGTACGGATGCTGATGCAGCGCCGTGCGTTTTGATACAGCCGGCGGAAGTCAACTGTATTACAAGGAAAGGAGCGCGTCAGCGCTCCTTTTCCTCGTTCTTATCACATTTCACGCACCCGGCGCAGCCCCCGCTGCACCCAATGCATTTACCGCTTTTCTTTGCTTTCCGCGCGCTGCGTACCGCCAGCACGCCGCACAGCGCCACCAGCGCCAGCAGCACCCAGTCCAACGCCGTCATACCAGCAGCCCTCCGACGAGAAATGCCGCGTAGGACGCCAGCCACGCCACGGCGCACTGCAGCAGCACCACGCCCACGGTCTTCAGTCCCGAGCCCAGCTCCCGCCGGATGGTGGCCACCGCCGCCACACAGGGCGTATACAGCAGCGTGAACACCAGAAAGCTGACGGCGCTGCGTACCGTGAACAGCGACGTGACGGCCGCGCCGCCCAGCAGCACCTCCAGCGTGCTGACCACCGACTCCTTGGCGATGAACCCGGAGATCAGCGCCGTGGCGCACCGCCAGTCGCCGAAGCCCAGGGGCTTGAACAGCACCGCCAGCCACTGGCCGATCAGCGCCAGCAGGCTGTCCGCGCTGTCCGTCACCACGTTCAGCCGTGTATCAAAGCTCTGCAGGAACCAAATGACCACCGTGGCCAGAAAAATGACCGTAAACGCCCGCTGCAAAAAGTCCTTGGCCTTTTCCCACAGCAGCAGCCCCACGCTCTTGGCCGAGGGCAGCCGATAGTTGGGCAACTCCATGACGAAGGGCACAGGCTTGCCCCGGAACGCCGTGTTCTTCATCACCAGCGCCGCCAGCACGCCCACCGCCATGCCCAGCACATACAGGGAGATCATCACCAGCGCCTTGTACTTCGTAAAGAACACCGCGGTGAAAAAGCCGTAGATAGGTATCTTGGCCGAGCAGCTCATATACGGCGTCAGCAGAATGGTCATCTTCCGATCCCGGTCGGAGGACACCGTCCGGGTGGCCATAATGGCCGGCACAGAGCATCCGAAGCCAATGAGCATGGGCACGATGCTCCGCCCGGACAGGCCGATCTTTCGCAGCAGCTTGTCCATCACGAAGGCCACCCGGGCCATGTAGCCGGTATCCTCCAGAATGGACAGGAAGAAAAACAGTGTCACGATGATGGGCAAAAATGACAGCACGCTGCCCACACCGGCAAAAATACCGTCGATGATCAGGCTGTGCACCACCGGGTTGATGCCGTAGGCCGTCAGCGCCCCATCCACCCCGGCGGTCACATAATCGATGCCTGCCGCCAGCAGGTCGCTGAGTCCCTGCCCGATGACATTGAAGGTCAGGTAGAAGATCAGCAGCATGATCCCGAAGAACACCGGCAGCGCCGTGTACTTCCCGGTCAGTACCTTATCGATCTGCACACTGCGCTTATGCTCCCGGCTCTCCCGGCACTTCACCACCGCGTTGGCCGTCACCTTTTCGATAAAGCTGTACCGCATATCCGCCAGCGAGGCGTTCCGGTCCATGCCGTTCTCCGCCTCCATCTGCACCACACAGTGCTCCAGCAGCTCCCGCTCATTCTGATCCAGCTCCAGCCGGTCAGCCATGGCCTCGTCGCCCTCAATGAGCTTCGTGGCGCAGAACCGGGACGGCAGTCCCAGCCGCTCCGCGTGATCCTCGATGAGATGCACCACCGCGTGTACGCATCTATGCACCGGCGAATCCGCCGTGCAGAAGTCGTACACCTTTGGCAGCACCCGGCCCTTTGCCGTCTCCACCGCCCTATCCATCAGCTCCGACACGCCCTCGCCCTTGGCCGCCGTAATGGGCACCACCGGGATGCCCAGATCCTCCGACAGCTTCTGCACGTCCACCGTGCCGCCGTTGGCCCGCACCTCGTCCATCATGTTCAGCGCCAGCACCATGGGCACGCGCAGCGTCAGCAGCTGCAAGGTCAGATACAGGTTTCTCTCGATGTTGGTGGCATCCACGATATTGATGATGCCGTCCGGCTTCTGGTTCAGGATGAAATCCCGGGTGACGATCTCCTCCTGTGTATACGTCCGCAGGGAATAGATACCCGGCAGATCCACCACCGAGCAGTCCTTGTACCCCTTCACCTCGCCGCTTTTCTGATCCACCGTCACGCCGGGGAAATTGCCCACGTGCTGGTTCGACCCGGTCAGCGCGTTGAACAGCGTTGTCTTGCCGCAGTTTTGGTTGCCTGCCAGCGCAAAGATCATGCCCATTCCACCGCCTCCACCGTGATTTTCTGTGCGTCCTCCACCCGCAGCGTCAGCTCATAGCCCCGCACGCGGATCTCAATGGGATCGCCCATGGGCGCCACCTTCCGCAGCGTCACGCAGGTCTTGGGCGTCAGCCCCATATCCAACAGCCGGCAGCGCAGCGCCCCGTCCCCGCCCACGGCGGAGATCGTGCCGCTCTGTCCGACCTTCAGTTCATTCAGCGTCATACTCGATCTCTCTCCTTCGGATGCTTTCCGCTCCCTCAAGTCTTGTGCAGAAATCCTACCACGGCAGTACTTTTCTGTCAATATCTGCCGCAGAAAAACCGCTCCGGGTCGCCCCGGAGCGGTTTCTTCATTCCGTTTTCGCGGTATACAGTCCCGCCGTGTCGTCCAGCGCCACGGAGAACACCGCCGTCTGGGCCTCCGTGCCCGCTCCGGCCCTCTCCATAATGGACTGCATGATGGCCGCCCGCTTATCCGCCGGCGTCACCAGGAAGATCATCTCCCGCTCCTCGGTGATAGCCATGCCGAAGAACTTCCCGGCGTTCTCCGCATCGGTGGCCCGGGCATGGATCACCGTGCCGCCCCGTGCGCCTGCGGCGGACGCCGCCTCCATCACCACATCGGTATATCCCGTGTTGGTGATCGCCACGATCAGCTGATAGCCGCTCTCGTTCATCAGGTCCTCCTCCTTTACAGTCATGTCCGGCTGCGCGTCAGGCTTGCCGGAGATCAGGTAATCCAATGCGGTCCTGCCGCCCACGCTGCTCAGATGCAGGCACACGGCGATACCGCTGCCGGGCCGGTCGATGCGCATGGTGTCCACCAGCTCCCGCATCAGCACGTCCTTCACCTTGGGCGTCACCACGGAGAACATCACGGACTTCTCTGTGGCCTCCAGGCCCAGCGTGCTCAGCACGTCGTTGCTGGCCGTGCCCCGTCCCAGGGCCGTGAACACCACCGGCGCGCCGAACGCCCGATAGAAATCCAGGAAATGGGTAGCGCCCATGACGCGGTTGGTGATGGTGATCATCAGATACAGCCTGTTTTTCGTATTCTCGCTCATGTCAGCACCTCCCTCAGCACAGCTCGATCAGCTCCTCCACAGCCGCGGATACCGCAGGCGTGGGAGCGGGTGCGCGGCGCAGCTTCCGCTGATAGCTCAGACCCAGCAGCTGGATGGTCACCAGCGGCGTCATGGCCACCATAGCCACCACGCCGAAGGCGTCCGTCACCAGATTGCCGCCCACGGTGTCGCACGCGCCCAGCGCGAAGGGCAGCAGGAACGTGGCCGTCATCGGACCGGAGGCCACGCCGCCGGAGTCGAACGCCACCGACGTGAAGATGTCCGGCACGATAAAGCTCAGCGCCAGACTGAACACATACCCCGGCACTAAGAACCACATGATGGAGATGCCGGTCAGCACCCGGATCATGGCCAGCCCCAGCGACACAGCCACGCCGATGGACAGCGCCGCGTTCATAGCGCTGGCGGGGATCGAACCGGCGGTGATCTCCTCCACCTGCTTGTTCAGCACGTGGACAGCCGGCTCGGCCTGCACGATAAAGTAACCGATGACCATGGCGATGGGGATCAGTATCCAGTTGTATGTATGGCTGGCAATGCTGCCGCCCAGGAAGCTGCCCACCGGCATGAAGCCCACGTTCACGCCCATCAGGAACAGCGTCAGTCCCACATAGACATACAGCAGACCCACGATCATGTGCAGCAGGTCTTTTTTCTTCAGCCGCTTCGTCACCAGCTGGAACACCGCCATGAACCCGGCGATGGGCAGCAGCGCCGCCGCCGTCTCCTTCAGGTATTCGGGTATCTCGCTGAGATACAGGTCGAACATCTCCACCGTGTCCTTGGCGTCGGGCATCACCGCCGCCGTATAGGCGCTGCCGTCGGGCTTATACAGCAGTCCCAGCAGCAGCACGGTGATGATCGGCCCGATGGAGCACAGCGCCACCAGACCGAAGCTGTCGCCCCCGGCGGACTTGTCGCTTCGCACGGCGCACACGCCCACGCCCAGCGCCATGATGAACGGCACGGTCATCGGGCCGGTGGTCACGCCGCCGGAGTCGAAGGCCACCGCCCAGAAGTCCGGCGACACGAACATGGCCAGAATGAACACCACAGCGTAAAAGCCGATGAGCAGCCACCGCAGCTGGATGCCCAGCACGATACGCAGCAGGGCGATGACCAGGAACACACCCACGCCCACGGCCACCGACCAGATAATGATGCTGTTCCCGATGGACGGCACCTGATTGGCCAGCACCTGCAGATCCGGCTCGGCCACCGTGATGATCATGCCGATCAAAAAGCCGATGCCTGCGATGACCCAGATCTTCCGCGACCGGGTGATCTCGCTGCCCACCGCCTGGCCCAGAGGGATCATGGACATCTCCGACCCCAGCGTGAACAGCCCCATGCCCACGATGAGCATGACGCCGCCCAGCAGAAACGTCACCATAGCGTTGTTGGGCACAGGCGCGATGGTGAAGCACAGCGCCAGTACGATCAAAATAATGGGCAATACCGAGGTCAGCGACTCGTGGAGGGGCTTCTTGAAAATGGTAAAGAAGCTCTCCGCCTTCTGCCGCTTTTTCCGCAGCCTCGCCCGTTCATCCTGCATAGTTCTCTGCGTCAATGTAACCGTCCTTTCTATCCGTTGATTTATGTTGATTTATGTTGATTGCCTATGTTGTCCGCATTATCCGCAAGCACCCCTTGCGCCCCTCCGTAGGGGGCGATGCCCACGCAGTGAAGCGAAGCGGAACAAGTACCCTTGGGGTGCATCGCCCCGTATGCCACGGCAGCGCCGTGGCATCAAGCCTCCCTTGTGTAAAGGGAGGTGTCACGGCTTCGCCGTGACGGAGGGATTGTCACCCGCGGGCGGGGGGGGAAACCCCCGCCCCTACGCCCCTCCTGATGCACCGTGCGAGCGTCCCTTGCCTCTCCCTTTGGGAGAGGTGGCCGAGCGCAGCGAGGACGGAGAGGGCAAACGAGGTGTCACGGCTTCGCCATGACGGAGGGATTGTCAAAAAACACATTCCTCACCCCTCACCAAAAACGGCGTGTCTGTCCTCCTCGGGCAGACACGCCTTGTGTCCTGATACGGATATTATACCATAATTTCCCGCCCGGTACAACCCCGGATACGTTAACAATATGTGAAAAATGCAGGCCGCATCAGCCCGATTTTTCCACCAACGCCACCGCATGGGCCGCCATGCCCTCGCCGCTGCCGGTAAAGCCCAGATGCTCCTCTGTTGTCGCCTTCACAGAGACACAGTCCACGTCCAGCCCCATGGCCGCCGCCAGGTTTTCCCGCATCCTGTCGATGCAGGGTGACAGCCTCGGCGCTTGCGCCACCACCGTAGCGTCCACGTTCACCACCTGCCAGCCCCGCTCCGTCAGATATGCCGCCACCCGCCGCAGCAGCTCCACGCTGTCCGCGCCCGCGTAGCGGTCGTCGCTGTCGGGGAACAGCTTGCCGATGTCCCCCAGCGCCGCCGCGCCCAGCAGCGCGTCTATCACCGCGTGGGTCAGCACATCTGCGTCGGAGTGGCCCAGCAGTCCCCGGTCGTATGGCACGTCCACGCCGCCCAGAATGAGATGCCGCCCCTCCGTCAGCCGGTGTACGTCATAGCCGTGGCCTACCCGCAAATTCGTCATGTCCTGTTCTCCCTTTCCCGCAGCAGCGCCTCCGCGATGGTCAGATCCTCCGGTGTGGTGATCTTGATGTTCTCCCGCCACCCGGCGGTGAGATAGACCTCCTTGCCCAGCCGTTCCACGGCGGAGCAGTCGTCCGTCAGCTCCGCCCCGGCATCCATGGCGGACTGTAAGGCCGCCTTCAGGATATTGGCCTGAAACACCTGGGGCGTCTGCACCGCGAACAGGGTTTTTCTGTCCGGTGTGGACTGTACCAGCCCCTGCATATCCGCCACCTTCACCGTGTCCGTCACCGGCAGCGCCGGCGCGGCGGCATAGGTCCGCTGCCCCAGCCGTATCATCTCGTCCACCTGCTCCGGACGAATCAGCGGCCTTGCGCCGTCGTGTACCGCCAGCAGCTCCGCCCGCTCGTCGGCAGCCAGCGCCGCCAGCAGCACAGAGGACGGGCGGTTCTTGCCGCCCTCCACCACCCGCACCGGCTTTTGCAGCCCGGCCCGGGCGCACAGCCCCGCCAGCTCCTCCAGCCGTTCGGGATGCACCGCCACCACGATCTCATCCACCAGCTCCGCCCGGTCCAACGCCGTCAGCGTCCGCACCAGCACCGGCACGCCGCACAGCAAAGATGTCAGCTTATCCGTGCCGCCCATCCGCGATGAGCAGCCCGCCGCCGCCACCAGCGCCGCGCAGTAGGGCCGGCGCTTGGCGTCCAGCTTCTTCGTCAGCTTGTCAAACAGTTTCCCCATCGGTCCTCGCCCCCGTCATCACCACCGCGTCGATCCAGCGCTCCGCCGCATCGTAGGCCATCTCCTGCACCAGCGCCACCTCCGACAGCAGTATCTGCTTGGCGCCGCGCAGCATCTTCCGCTCTCCGGTGGAAAGTCCCCGCCGTGCGTCCCGGTGCATCAGTCCCTTCACCACCCGGGCCACCTCCGTCAGGTCTCCGCTTTTCAGCCTCTTCATGTTCTCCCGGTAGCGGCGGCTCCAGTTCCGGTCCTCCTCCACCGTCAGCGACGGGATGCCCGCCACGATCTCCCGCACCCGCTCCGGCGTCTCCGGCGCACGGATGCCGATGGCGGTGCAGTTGTCCGCCGGCAGTTTCAGCGTCAACCCGCTGACCGGGGAACGGAACACATAGTAGGTGCGGGCCGTTCCCTCTAATATCTCATTGGTTTCACCCTCGATAACGCCCGCCCCATGCATAGGATGGACCACCGATTGTCCCACGCGGTACATAGCCGCACCTCCTTCCCGTTTTTCCAGGTTCTACAATAGAAAAGTATACCTTAGATGCGCCCTTTTTACAAGGTTTTTATAAGAAAAATCAAGGGTCTGCTTTCCAGCAAACCCTTGATTTTTTCCAGTTCAGCGCGTCTGGTACAGCGCCTTGCAGGCCCGGTACATCTCGTAGCAGTCCAGCTTTGCCACCACCTCAAAGGGTGCGTGCATACTCAGAACCGGCACGCCGGCATCCAGCGTCGCGATATTCCGGTTTGCCATATACTGCGCCACCGTTCCGCCGCCGCCTTCGTCCACCTTGCCCAGCTCGCAGATCTGCCAGCGCACGCCGGCCTTGTCCAGCACCTGCCGCACATAGCCCACCGTCTCGGCGTTGGCGTCGGACGAGCCGGACTTACCCCGCGCGCCGGTGTACTTGCAGATACCCACGCCGCCGTTGATATAGGCCGCATTCCGCTTCTCATACACCTCGGCAAAGTTGGGATCGTAGGCCGCCGTCACGTCCGCGGACAGGCAGAAGGCGTTTTCGTAGCACACCCGCAGTGCCACATTCTGGCTCTCGCACAGATCCTGCATAAAGGTGTCGAAGGCAGCAGACTGCATACCCGTTATACCCATAGATCCAATTTCTTCCTTATCCGCCAGCACGCACACCGCCGTTTTTTCCGGCGTTTCGATGTCCAGCAGCGCCTTGAGCGCCGCGTAGCCGCAGACGCGGTCGTCGTGGCCGTAAGCGCCGATGAGACTGCCATCGATGCCGATGTCCGTGGCATCCGCAGCGGGAACGGTCTCCAGCTCGGCGGACATCAGGTCGCTCTCCGTGATGCCGTACTTGTCATACAGTCGCTTCAGCACCTGCATCTTCACCCGGTCGGTGTCATCGCTGTCGCCCATAGGACGGCTGCCCATCAGCAGGTTCAGCGTCTCGCCGGGAATGGCCTCGCCGAGAGGCTTCTTGCTCTGCTCGCCGCCCAGGTGGGGCAGCAGGTCGGTGATGACCAGCTTGGGCTCGCTGCCCTCGCCGATGCACACATCCACCACAGAACCGTCCTTCTTCACCACCACGCCCCGCAGCTGGAGGGGGATGGTGACCCACTGGTACTTGCGGACGCCGCCGTAATAATGGGTCTTGCAGTAGGCGAGGCTGCTGTCCTCATACAGAGGATTGGGTTTCAGGTCAAGCCGGGGGGAATCGATATGGGCGGCGGTGATCTGCACCCCCTCCGCCAGGCTCTCCTTGCCTATGACCGCCAGCATCAGACCCTTGCCGCGGTTGGAGGTATACACCTTGTCGCCGGCCTTCAGCGCCATGCCCCGGCGGTACGGGACAAAGCCCTTCTCCTCCGCGCGGGCGATAGCGGCGCGGACGCTGAGCCGCTCCGTCTTCCCCTCGTCCAAAAAGCGCTTGTAGTCCACGCAGTACCGCTCCATCTCCGCCAGATCGGCGTCGGACAGCACATCGTAGCCGTTGCGGTCATCCCGCAGAAGCTGCTCCTTCAGCGCCTTCATTTCCTCACTCATGGTCAGTTTCCTCCTCAATGATATGTTGTAGTTTCTGATACGCGATCTCTTCAAACGCCTGGGGTGAAGCAGCGCTGTTCATCAGCACATCCGTACAGTTTTCACGGTAAAAATCGTCCTGCCTCTGGGCCTGCACACGCAATCTGGCGTAGTCCTCCGGGATGCTGTCCCGGGCCATGATGCGGCGCACCCGCACCTCCTCCGGAGCGAGCACCGCCATGGTGCGGCGGCAGAGGTGCGACAGGCCGCTCTCCACCAGATTGATGGCGTCGATGCCCACCACCGGTGCATCGCTGTCGTCCATGCGGCGCTGCAGCTCACGGGGCAGATATGTAAAAATAATGTCATTCAGCCGCGCCAGCGATGCTGGGTCTCCGAACACCAGGCCGCCCAGCTTCTGCCGGTCCAAACTGCCGTCCGGTGCGAACACCGGGCCGAAGGCGTCTGTGATGGCATCCCGCAGGGCCGCGTCCGCCCGCAGCATCCCGTGGTATATGGCATCGCAGTCCAGTACCAGCCCGCCCAGCCGCTCCAGCGCCCGGAGGGCGCTGGTCTTGCCCGCGCCGGTAGGGCCGGTGAAGCCGATGACCAAGGGCGCGGCGTCCACCACGTGGAAGCCCGCCGCCTTTTTCAGGCGGTTGCTCACCGCCAGACCCAGCCCTGTCTCATCGGGACACTGGGCGAATATCTCCGGCACGTCCGTGTCGTCGAACGTCCGCAGGGCATCAAATACGTGCTGCGCCTGGGCCAGCTTGTCGCCGGCCGGGCCGAGACGGTGGACGATATGTCCCGGAAACAGAGGCGCGAACTCGTCGAAGCATATAACGCCCGCGTTCTCCGTGATGTGTGCGGCGATCCACGCGGCGCTGCGATGGGGACTGCCGGTGACCGTGGTAACGGCGGCCTTGGGCGCATAATGCCGGTATTTCATGCCGGGAGCACGAGGCCGCTCCCCCTCGCCCATTTTGCGGCGGACGGCGTCATCCACCGCCACCTGTCCCAGCACCTCCTCCAGCGCCTCCAGCGGCAGACCGCCGGGGCGCAGCAGGCGGGGCGGCTGCACCGTCAGGTCGATAATGGTGCTCTCCACCCCCACGGCGCACGGACCGCCGTCCACGATGCCGTCGATCTTGCCCCACATATCCTCCACCATGTGCTGGGCGGTGGTGGGGCTGGGACGCCCCGACGTATTGCCGCTGGGTGCGGCTACCGGGGTATCCGCCGCGGCGATAATGGCCCGGGTCACCGGGTGGTCCGGGCAGCGGACGCCCACCGTCTCCAGTCCGCCGGTGGTACGCAGGGGCACACAGCTGCGGCGGGGCAGGATCATGGTCAGCGGGCCGGGCCAAAAGCGGGATGCCAGGGCGTAGGCCGTGTCCGGCACATCCGTGCAGCAGCGCGTCAGCCAGCTCGCGTCCGGGATGTGGAGGATCAGCGGGTTGTCCTGGGGGCGGCCCTTGGCCTCGAAGATGCGGCGCACCGCGTCCTCGTTCAGGCCGTCCGCACCCAGGCCGTAGACCGTCTCCGTGGGTATACCCAGCAGACCGCCCCGGCGGAGGATGGCCGCCGCCTTCTGTATGGCGTTTTCGTCCCGTTCCGGGTGGAAGATGATGGTTTCCAAGAACAGTTCCTCTTTTCGGCAGTGTACTTACAGCCCCAGGTCCTCGCCCACCAGCACCACCTTGATGCGGCCCTTGATCTTGCTGAAACGGGTGATGACCATCTGGGCGCAGATGCAGTCGGGACTGGTGCAGTCGCCGCACTGGCCGTTGACGGCGCAGGGTGTCTTGATATTGAACCGCTGGGCGTTGGCCGGGGCGGCCACGTTCCGGGCGCGGGCGATGGCGGCGTTCAGGTCGCCGGTCACCTTGTTCATGCCGGCCATCACGATGACCTGCTTCGGGCCGAAGCACAGCGCCGCCACACGGTTGGCCAAGCCGTCGATATTCACCAGCTGGCCGTCGATGGAGATGGCGTTGCTGCTCATCAAAAACGTGCCGCAGGATAGTGCCTGATGGAGCAGCGCATCCCGCTCCTCCGGGGTTTTGGCGGTGTCCCGGTCGATGAGGGGCTGGCCGCGCCGGGCCAGCTTCTGCTTGATGCCCAGCTGGTCGGCGGTCATCGCGCCGCCCCAGGACACGGTATGGTCCATGGGGATCAGCTCCAGCACCTTGGCCACGGCCTCCTCCGCCGTGGGACAGTAGTAGCCCTCCATGTTGCGCTTTTCAAGGGCCTGTACCAGCTTCGCGCCGGACTTGTCATACATCACTTTCTTCGGGCCTTCCATTGAGGTCACTCCTTTCCTTCCTGCAGGCGCTGGGCCTGCTCGTTCAATGTCAGTGCGTCGATAAGACTATCCAGATCGCCGTTCATGATGGCGGCGATGTTGAAATTCTTATTGTCCCCGGTAAGCCGGTGGTCGGTGACCCGGTTTTGAGGGAAGTTGTAGGTACGTATCTTGCCGCTGCGGTCGCCTGTGCCCACCTGGCTTTTTCGGGTGGCGGCGATGGCGGCGTTCTGCTTCTCCTGCTCCGCCTCGTACAGCTTGGAGCGCAGGATCTTCATAGCGCGATCCTTGTTCTTATACTGGCTGCGCTCGTCCTGGCACTCCACCACCACGCCGGTGGGCAGATGGGTGATGCGGATGGCGCTCTCCGTCTTGTTCACGTGCTGTCCGCCTGCGCCGGAGGAGCGGAACGTGTCGATCTGCAAGTCCTTGGGGTCGATGGAGAACTCCACCTCCTCCGCCTCCGGCATGACCGCCACGGTGGCGGCGGAGGTCTGAATGCGGCCTGAGGACTCCGTCTCCGGCACGCGCTGTACGCGGTGTGTCCCGGCCTCGAACTTCAGCCGCGACCACGCGCCCGCGCCCTCGATCTCAGCGCTGACCTCCTTGATGCCGCCCAGCTCTGTCATGTTCCCATTGACGATGGACAGCGTCCAGCCCCGGCGCTCGGCGTACATGGTATACATCCGCAGCAGGTCTGCGGCGAACAGCGCGCCCTCCTCCCCGCCGATGCCGGCCCGGATCTCCAAAATCACGTTCTTGTCGTCGTTGGGGTCTTTGGGCAGCAGCAGCCGCTTCAGCTCGTCCTCCAGCCGCTCCATATCCGCCTTAGCGGCGGCCAGCTCCTCCTGCGCCAGCTCCCGCAGCTCCGGGTCGGGCAGCATGGCGGCGGCGTCCTCCGCCGTCTGCGATGCCCGGACATAGGCGCGGTAGGCCGACACGACGGGTATCAGCTCCTTCTGCTCGCGGCTCAGGGCGGTGAGCCTTTCTCTGTCGCCGTACACCGACGGGTCGGAAAGCTGGCGCTCCACCTCGGTGAGACGCGTTTCGATGGCTTTCAGCTTTTCCAGCATGGCGCGTCCCTCACTGCTGTGCCAGCAGGCGGCGGACGTTCTGCACGAAGTCGCCGCGCCAGAACTCATAGCCCTCGCTGCCCGGCCACAGGGACACCGCCGCCACATGGGGCGCGGCGGTGTAGCGGTCCATCTGCTCGTAGACCTCCTCGCTGCGCTGGGTGGTGCTGCGGGTGACCACATAGGCTACATTCTTCATCTCCAGCCCGCGGCGCTTCAACAGCGCCCGCACCGGCGCGGCCATGCGGCCGCCCCACACGGGGCTGCCCACAATGATGAGCTTGTAGCGGTCCAGCGGCCGCTCCGTTTCAAAGGGCTTCAGCGGTCGGGTGGAGGTACGCATGGCATCCATGCCGCAGCGGATATAGCCGCGCCAGCCGCCGCGCTTCTCCTCGTCGCTGATGGCCACGATCTCCGCGCCCAGATCCGCCGCGATGGCCTTGACGGCCCGGCGGGTGTTGCCCGTGCGGGAGTAGTAAATGCATAAAATGTCACTCATATCAATTCTCCTGTTCCTCGGCCTGCAAACTCAGTTCCTCCCAGCGGGTCATCTCCCGCTCCAGCTCCGTCTCCACCGCCTGACGTTGGCGGTACAGCTCATTCAGCCTTTCCGCGTCGCAGGCAGCCTGCTCCATCTCGCCGTCCAGCTGCGTCAGCTCCGCCTCCAGCCGGGAGATGGACGTTTCGCAGATGGTGAGCTGCTTCTTTGCCGCCTGCTGGGCGCGGTTGCCCCGGCTGCCGGTCTTTTTCGGCGGCGCAGGCACGGCAGCTGCGGCAGATGCGGCGGCGTGCTCCTCCTCTTTTGCCTGACGGTACTGGGTGAAGCCCATGGGATAGTCGCTGACCGTTCCGTTTTCCAGCTCCCACACACGGGTGGCAAAGCGGTTGATGAAGTAGCGGTCGTGGCTGACGAACAGCAGCGTGCCGTCAAAGGCCTCCACCGCCTCCTCCAGCCATTCCCGGGAATCGATGTCCAGATGGTTCGTCGGCTCGTCCAAAATCAGCAGGTTGATGCTCTCGTCCATGAGCATACACAGCCGCAGGCGGCTCAGCTCGCCGCCGGACAGCACCGACACCTGCTTAAACACATCCTCGCCGGTGAACTGGTAAGCCGCCAGCCGGTTGCGGGCGGACTGGGGCGTGATGTCCAGCTCGTAGAGCATGGTGTCCAGTATGCTGCGCTCCGGGTGGTCGAAGTGGATGACCTGGGGCAGATAGGCCGCCTTGACGGACGGGCCGAGACGGACGCTGCCGCCATCGGGCCGCTCCAGCCCCATAAGGATGTTCAGCAGCGTGGTCTTGCCCGTGCCGTTCTCGCCCAGCAGGGCGATGCGTTCGCCGCCCTCGCAGCGGAGGTATACCTCGCTGAACAGGTGCTTCTCGCCGAAGCTCTTGGTCAGACCCTTGATCTGCAGCACCTCGTCGCCCTTGAACTCCCGGCTCTGGAAGCGGGCCTCCAGCTTACGGGCCTTGGTGGGCTTTTGGGTGGTATGCATCCGCTCGATGCGCTTCTCCATGGAAAACGCCCGCTTGTGCAGCGCGTCGTTGCCCATGAAGGCCCACAGATGCATCTGCTCGGCAGCCTTCCCCAGCTGCTGGATCTTGGCCTGCTCCTTCAGGTACTGCTTCATGCGCTCCTGATAGCGGCGCTCCTTTTCAATGACGTAAAAGCTGTAATTGCCGCTGTAAAACTCCGCCTTACCGTCCTGTATCTCGATGATACGGGTGACGGTGCGGTCCAGAAAGTAGCGGTCGTGGCTGATGGTGACCACCGTGCCGCGAAATTTGCGGAGGTATTCCTCCAGCCACTCTGTGGCCTGCAGATCCAAATGGTTCGTTGGCTCATCCAGCAGCAGGATGTCCGTGTCCTCCAGGATCAGGCGGCCTAAGTTCACCCGGGTCTTTTCGCCGCCGGACAGACAGTCGAACTCCCGCTGGCGCATAGCCTGCGGGATGCTCAGACCATTGGCCACCCTGTTCACCGCTGTGTCCGTGTCCCAGCCGCCCAGTCCCTCGAACCGGGCGTTCAGCTCCCCGTAGCGGCGGAGGGTGGCCTCGTCCGACGCCCCCTGCTCCATGCGGAGGGCCAGCGTGTCCATCTCGTCCTTCATGCGGTACATCCGGGCGAAGGCGGAGCGCAGCACGTCCTCCACCGTATAGCCCGCCGGGTACACCGGAATCTGGGAGATAAGACCTACCCGGCGGCCTGCGCCCAGCTGTATCTCGCCCTCGTCCGGTTCTAATTCTCCGGTGAGCATACGGAACAGCGTGGTCTTGCCTGCGCCGTTTTTGCCCAGCAACCCCACGCGTTCGCCGCTGTCCACCTGAAAGCTCAGGCCGTTCAGTATTTTCTTTTCCAAATCGAAGGACTTTACCAGCCCTGTCACGCGAATATCGACCATTTACAGCTTCTCTAATTCCTTTACGATGCTCTCAAAGTGCATGGCGTGGGACGCCTTCACCATTATAGCGGTATCTCCCACGAAAAGATCGGGCAGCGCAGGCAGCGCGGACGCCGTATCGGGAAACCACAGGGCGGAGGGATCGGTCTCCCGCAGTGCCCGCATCTTCTCCCCCACGGCCACCACCGCGTCCAGCTTCAGCTCACGGGCCAGCGCTCCCACGTCGCGGTGGGCCTGCTCCGTCAGCTCACCCAACTCGCCCATGTCGCCCACCACAGCCACCTTGCGGCGGTGGCGGCTCTTGGCCAGCATACGCAGTGCCTCGGCCATGGCCTGAGGGTTGGCGTTGTAGCAGTCATCAATGATGAGCCGCTGTCCATCCATGGGGATCAGGTGCATACGGCTGCCCACCGGCACATAGTCCGCCGCGCCGGCGGTGATCTCCTCCGCCGTCAGGCCCAGGTATTCACCGATGGCGGCGGCCATGGCCAGTGGGTAGATCATGTACGCGCCGGGAGAGGGCGTCTTCAGCTGGTAGGACGTTTTCGACGTGGTGACGGTGCAGGCCACGCCCTCCAGTCCCTGGTCGTCCACCTCCGTCACCCGCACGTCACAGCCCTCGCCTGTGCCGCAGCGCAGGATGCGCTGTGGCAGCGCGATGGTGTTCAGCAGCGGATCGTCGCCGTTGAGGACGGCGACGCCATCCGGGGCAAGGTTTTCAAATATCTCACACTTGGCCCGCAGGATGCCCTGCCGGGTGTTGCCTAAATTCTCTATGTGGGCGTCGCCCACGTTGGTGATGACGGCGATGTCGGGCCGCACCATCTCACCCAGGTACCGTATCTCGCCGAAATGGTTCATGCCCGTCTCGATGACCGCCGCCTGATGCTCCGGGGCAAGCTCCAGCAGCGTCAGGGGCGTGCCGATGTCGTTATTGAAGTTGGCCTGCGTCTTGAGGGTGCGGAAACGCCTCCCCAGCACACAGGCGATCATCTCCTTGGTGGTGGTCTTTCCCGCAGAGCCGGTGACCTGCACCACCGGCAGGGCAAACCTGCCGCGATACCAAAGGGCCAGCGCCTTCAGCGCCAAACGGGTGTCCGACACCTGAATGTAAAACTTCCCCGGCAGCAGTGCGTCTGGTGTCCGGGCCGTCAGGCAGCCCGCCGCGCCGGATTCCAGCGCCTTGCCGATGTAAGCGTGGCCATCGAACCGCTCCCCTACCAGCGGCACGAACAGTGCGCTCTCCGGAATGCTGCGGCTGTCAGTGGACACCTGGGTGACGGAAACCTCGCTGCTTTGCAGCAGCGTGCCGCCCACGGCATCACATATCTCCCGTACCGTGCAGGGTGTCATGCGCGTTCCGCCTTTCTGGCCGCCAGGGACAGCTCCACGATCCTTTCGCACAGGTCAGCGTAGCTCAGGCCCACTTGGGCCGCCTCCTGGGGCACAAGGCTGGTGGGGGTCATGCCCGGCAGGGTGTTGATCTCCAGACACCAGGCCAGACCGTTCTCATCCAGAATGAAGTCCGCCCGGGAATAGACGGACAGCCCCAGCGCCCGGTGCAGCTTCAGGGCAAACTCGCCCACCTGCTTCCACTCGTCATCGGTGATGGGCGCGGGGCACAGCTCCACCGCGCCGTCCTTCTGATACTTGCTGACGTAGTCAAAATACGCGCCCTTGGGGATGATCTCCACGGCAGGCAGATACGTATCGCCCAGTACGGCGACCTGGATCTCCCGGCCCTTGATCTTCTTCTCCACCACCACATGGTCGCCGTAGCGCAGCAGATTCCGCAGCGCCTTTTCCAGCTCCGCCCTGGTATCCGGCAGCTCCACGCCGATGGAGCTGCCGCCGTTGACGATCTTCACGGCGCAGGGCACTTCCAGCTCCTCCACCAGGCGGGGGATGTCCGCCTCGGTATAGTGTATATCCCGCCAGGGCGCGGTGCGCACGCCGGCTGTGTCCATGATCTGCTTCGTCACGGCCTTGTCCATGGCCATGCCGCTGCCCAGGTAGCCTGACCCGGTATATGGCACGCCCAGCAGATCCAGCGTGGCCTGGATGCGGCCATCCTCGCCGCAGGCACCGTGGAGTGCCAGGAAAACGATGTCCGCCATGCGGCACACCGTCAGCACGTCCTTGCCCAGCATACTGGGGCTCTGGTCTATACGGCTGCGGCGCACCGCCTCCAGATCCGGCTCTGTGCTCTCCACACGGCTGCTGCCGCACAGGCCGTCCGGCGCGTCAAAGATGTCCTCCAGCCGGCCGTGGTACTGCTCCAGGCCCAAAAACATATCCACCAGAATGGCCTGATGTCCCCGCTCCCGCAGCGCCCTGCACACGCCCGTGCCGCTGGTCAGCGCCACCTGGCGCTCCGTGGACAATCCCCCGGCCAATACGACGATCTTCATATTGCGTCCCTCGCTTTCAGGCGTTTTGGGCGGAAACAGCCCTATGCGCCCATGTTTGATGTTTGATAGTTTATTATAGCATAGGCGCGGCGGGAATACAACCAAAAAGCACGGCGCTTCCGAGGAAGCGCCGTTTCCCTATCGCAGCCAGTCCGGCTCGGCCCGGCCATGGACGCCGGACACCAGCCCCATCAGGGCGAAGGTCATGACGATGGACGAGCCGCCGTAGCTGATAAACGGCAGCGTCAGGCCGATGACCGGCATGACGAACAAACACATGCCCACGTTGACGATGACCTGAAAGATGATAACGCTGGCCACGCCGATACACACATAGCCCTCCAGCCGGGTCTTGGCTCGCCGGGCCACATAGACACACCGCACCACGATGGCCGTCAGCAGCGTCAGCGTCAGCACGCAGCCCACCATGCCCAGTTCTTCACCGATGACGGAAAAAATAAAGTCCGTGTGCCGGTTGGGCAGACTGGCGGCCAGCTCGCTCTGGCTCTGTACGCCGCGCAGATAACCCTGCCCGAATATCTTGCCGCCGCCCAGCGCCAGCAGGCTTCGCGTCTGCTGCCAGCCGGTGTCCAGCGGGTCATAGCTGTGGTCAAACAGGATAATGAACCGCTTTTTCATGTAGGTGTTCATCAGGTTCAGATCCCACATGGCATAGAACAGCAGCGCCGCCGCGCCGCCGCCGATGATGAACCACCACAGCGCCACGCCCGCCACAAAGCACATACACGCGAATATGAACAGGAACACCAGCGCGCTGCCCATGTCGGCGGAGATCTTATAATACGTCAAAAACAGCACGCCGAAGTGGAGTGCCAGCATGACCATTGAGCCAACAGACTTCAGGTCACGGTGCTCCTTCAGCCACGCCAGCTGCTTGGCCAGCACGATGATAAACGTAACCTTGACGATTTCCGCGGGCTGCACCTTGACGGGCAGGAACGGGAACTCCAGCCACGCCCTGTTGCCCGTGCCGCCCTCGATGCCCAGCGGGGTGGCCAGCAGCAGGACAAAGCCGAACCCCAGCAGGAATATCCACTTCCAGTATTTCACCAGCTCGTTCAGGTCGATCTGCGACATGAGCAGATACAGCACTACGCCGATGACCAGCGACGCCGCCTGCACCAGCACCAAACGACTGGTGTGCATATAGCGGGTAGCGCTGTAGATCATCAGGATTCCAAACAGCGAGGCGGCGCTGCACAGTGCCAGCAGCACCAGATCCGCCTGGCGGGCCACATCGGAAAACAGATCGCGTATACGGCGCAGCACGGCAGCACCTCCCCTCACAAATATCAACTAAGTTTACCACATTAACTTTTCCGTGTAAACCGCCGTTTCGCTCTTTTCTTTTTTTTGCCTCTGTGCTATAATGAGTCGATTTCAGGTAAAGGGGGTGCTGTCCTGTGGAATATCTGTCCCACAGTCCTGAGGAAACAGAGCGTATCGGCGAGATGCTGGGCAGACAGCTCCACAGCGGTACGGTGCTGGCCCTGCGGGGCGGCCTGGGCATGGGCAAGACCGCCTTTACCCGGGGGCTGGCCCGGGGACTGGGCTGCACAGGCCGTGTTACCAGCCCCACCTTCACCATCGTCAACGAGTACGATGGGACAACGCCCTTGTTCCACTTCGATATGTACCGGCTGGACAGCGAGGACGACCTGTTCGACATCGGCTGGGACGACTATCTGGCCCGGGGCGGCGTGTGCGCTGTGGAGTGGTCGGAGCGCATCGACAGTGCCCTGCCGCCGGACACCCTCACCGTGTCCATTGCCCGGGGTGAGAACGATAATGACCGCATCATCACCGTGACAGGAGGGCCGGCGCTGTGAAAATACTGGCATTGGAAACTTCCGCCAAAAGCGTCTCCGCTGCCGTGGCGGAGAACGGCGTGATCCTGGCCGCCGCCTATCAGAACAACGGCCTGACTCATAGCCGCACGCTAATGCCGCTGGTGGACAGCATGCTATGCAATGCGTCGCTGACGCTGGATGACATAGACCTGATCGCCGTGGCCCACGGGCCGGGCAGCTTTACCGGCCTGCGCATCGGCCTGTCCGCGGCCAAGGGATTGGCCTGGGCCAAGGGCCTTCCCTGCTGCGGTGTGTCTACCCTGGAGGCCATGGCCCGGGGCGTGTCCGATTTTGACGGGCTGATCGTCTGCGCCATGGACGCGCGGCGGCAGCAGATCTACCACGCCCTGTTCCGCAGTGAGAATGGCCAGCTGACCCGCCTTTGCGATGACTGTGCTATTGGTCTGGAGGAGCTGGTCGATCATCTGCGCAGACTGCCCCAGCCAAAGCTGGTGGTGGGCGACGGTGCACATCTCTGCTATGACCACCTCACCGCCGCCGGCATATCCTGCCGTCTGGCTTCCCCCGATCACCGCTTTCAGAACGCCGCCGGCGCGGCACTGGCGGCGGCGGATATGGCCCGGACAGGTCATACCTGCACCGCACAGGAGCTGCAGCCCGTCTATCTGCGGCTAAGCCAGGCGGAGAGGGAACGGCTGGCCAAAGGGCTGAGCCTTACGGAATAGTGTACCCTTAGAATTTTATATACACGGAGGAGAACATCATGTTTAGCGAGAAAGTTCATATCATGGATCATCCCCTGGTGGCCCACAAGCTGACCATCATGCGGGACAAGAACACCAGCGTCAAGGATTTCCGTGAGCTGGTATCCGAGATCGGTATGCTCATCACCTACGAGGCCACCCGCGATCTGCCCCTGACCACCAAGCACATCGAGACCCCGATCTGTGGGATGGACGCGCCCACTCTGGCGGGCCGCAAATTCGTGGTCGTCCCCATCCTCCGTGCAGGTCTGGGCCTGGTGGACGGCGTACTGCGGATGGTTCCCTCCGCCCGCGTGGGCCACATCGGTATGTACCGCGATGAGGAGACCCTTGAGCCCCATCCCTACTTCTGCAAAATGCCCAAGGATGTGGCCGAGCGTGACGTGCTGATCGTTGATCCCATGCTGGCCACCGGTGGCAGCGCCGCCGAAGCCATCGGTGAGATGAAGAATCGCGGCTGCAAGCACATCAAGCTGATGGTGCTGGTTGCCGCTCCCGAGGGCATCGAGCACATCCAGAAGCTCTATCCCGATGTGGACATCTATGCCGGTGCGCTGGATGACCACCTGAACGAGCACGGCTACATCGTCCCCGGTCTGGGTGACGCCGGCGACCGTATTTTCGGCACAAAGTAACGCATCCCCTCCGTATTATGGTCAAGCGACCGCGGCGTGCGCCGCGGCCGCTTTTTTGTATCTTGAAAACCACTCGCTGGGCGAGTGGTTCAA
>UMGV01073250.1_pt1 | contig 60530 bp, 81 predicted proteins | sample 1965361 | NCBI WGS metagenome assembly UMGV01 (sample SAMEA4836081, study PRJEB28245) | human gut metagenome | biome: gut microbiome; material: fecal sample | place: Denmark | collected 2008
AAGAAAAATATTTTTTTGATAAGTGGAACGATTATATAATAATTTAATTAAATGTATATCAATATCAGTAAAGTAGGCAATAGAAGAATCAATAGGAACATTACAAATAGATAATAACATTGATAAAATTTATAATGATATAGAAAATCATATATATAAAAATAATAAAATAAACTATAATGATTATAAAAATATTATATAGTTTAATGAACATGATAATTTATATATGTTAACATATAATGATATATGTAATATAAATAATTTATAGATTATTATATGTGAAAACCCAGATATTATGTATACAGAGGCAGCGGCATTAATAGATAATAAAGAATATACAATTTTAGGTTCAGATGAAATTATATTAGCAACATTAATTATATATAATCCAGATGAATTACGGTTCTTAAAGAATCATTTATATCATGAAATAAGACATTATTATGATACATTTAAACATATAAATTCATATAGCGGTTATGATAGAGGTATTAATTATCTATTAAATAAAGAACAGAAAGATAATAAAACATATAATATTAATTTTTTGCAATTTAAAAAAATGTTAATGAATAATAATATACCATATCCTTTATTATAGCAAGCAATACTATCTCAATTATATTATTTAGATGAATCAGAAATTCGAGCACATACAGAAAATATGTTTGGTGAAATAGATGAGTATTTTAAACATAATAATATAGAAAATAATTCATTAGAAAATATATCAGATACTTATAATTTTTATAAATCAATAAAAGATGTTTTTACATATTATAAAGATAATTTATCAGAAACATATATTAAATGGTTAGTTAAAAATTTTGGAGATGATTTTTATGAAATATATTATGGTAAAATAGGGCATCCTAAAAGTTTTAACTTTGTTTTTAAGAAAATTATTTATAACTGTAATAAATTTTTTAAACATGCAGAACAAATGAAAATATATTGTAAAAATAATTATGAAAAGTAATTCAATTATCATTGACTTTATAGGTGATGACTATATAGAATATTCAGATTTTTGGAAAAATACATATTAGAATTTATCTATAGATTCTCAAATATTATATGATTCATTGCATAGTAATGTTATATACAATATATTTGATGAAATAAAATTATATATAAGAGAAAATATTGATAATTTAGATTTATCTATATATGATTATTATCTTTTACATTATTTAATTCCGGATAAAGAATCATTGAAGAAATATGTGTTAAATAAAATGGAAAATATAACAGATGATGTTATTGATGATATATTTAATAAAATAGAAGAACTTAAAAACAAACAAGAAAATTAAGCAATTTAATAATTAAGATATATAATTAAAAGTAATTTTTGATTAAATAAGATTTATGACAACAAAGAAATTAACGATTGAACAGAAGTATAAAAGTATGACAGAAGTTGAACATATCCTCCAGAAATCTGGTATGTGGATCGGTTCAATTAATAAAGAAGATAAGAATTTATATGTTTATGACAATGATAACTGTAAGATGATTATGAAAACAGTTTCATATATTCCTGCAGTTTTAAAGTTAGTAGATGAGATTATTTCAAATTCAGTAGACGAATACAGAAGAATTGATAATTTAGGACTTACAAACCTTGATGTGAAAATTGATACAAACGGTTTTATTACTATTAGAGATAATGGAGGTATTCCTGTTGTAAAACATAAAGAAGCTGGTATTTATGTACCTACCTTTTTGTTTGGCTCTCTTAGAACTTCATCAAATTATAATGATGATGATTCACGAGATGGTGTAGGAACAAATGGTGTAGGATCTGCTATTACAAACGTATGGTCAACACAATATGAAGTAAATACAGCTGACGGAAAGAATTCATATCATCAAACATGGTCTAATAATATGAATATTAATGATGACCTTGAAATAAAGAAATGCTCGAAGAAAGATCATTATACAGAAACAAAGTTTAAGTTGGATTTTAAGAGACTTCATGAAACAATAGATACATGTTTCTCTGAAGATTTTATTAATATCATAGAGAAAAGATGTATTGATGCAGCTGCTGCAAACGTTGGATTAAATGTACATTTTTCATATACAGATAATGACAAGGTTATCAGAGAATCGGAATGGCATTTCAAAACATTTGATGAATATATTGAATTATTTACTGATTATGTAGATACAGAACAAATGTTGAAATTCTCTGATTCTATTATGCATGTATGGGTATTTCCTGATAATGGAATTAATGTCGGATTTGTAAATGGTGCTGAATGTTCAAGAGGAACACATATCAGAGCAGTTAGAAATGAGATTAACAATGCTATTTCTGCTTATCTTTTATCTAAAGAAAAGATTGACATTACACCAAAGAATGTAGATGGAAAGTATTCAATGTTCTGTACATTCCATGTTAATAATCCATCATATGATTCACAGACCAAGGAATGTTTGACAACTGTTGTTGAGAAATTCAGTAATGATCCCAAATATGCATTTAAAGTTCCAGATGCATTTATTAAGAATGTATTAAAATCTGAAATTGTTGATATTGTAATCGATTGGTATAAACAAAAATGTGAAGTTGAAGATCAGAAAACACTTCGAAAACTTAATAGACAAGCAAAGACTAAAATTAGAAATAACGATAAATTCATTGATGCAAATTCAAAGCGAACAGCAGATAGAGAACTTTGGATATTTGAGGGTGATTCTGCACGTGCAGGATTTAGAGGAGCACGTGACCCACAAACACAAGCAGCATATATGTTGAGAGGCGTTATTTTGAATGTTATCGGATTACCGCCGACAAAAATTATGGCAAATAAAGAGTTATCTGATTTGTTTAATATTATAGGTTTACAATGGGGTGAACCAATCGATGTAAAGAAACTTAATTTCAGTAAATTGGTTATTGCAACAGATGCTGATTTCGATGGTAGTAAAATTGCTGGATTACTTTTAACATTCTTTAATTTATGGCCAGAATTATTTGAAGCGGGAATTGTATGCAGAAGTATTACACATATTATTACTGCAACTAAAGGTAATGATGTACAAGGGTTCTTTACAATGGAAGATTTCAAAAAGAAAGAAGATAAATTAAAGGGTTATAAGATTACATATAATAAAGGTCTTGGCGGATTAACAGCAACAGAATATAAAGAGATGATGCGTAATCCTATTTTACATTATTATACTAAAGATGATTTAGCGGATATGACTATTAAATCATGGTTTGGTAAAGGTATCGCAAAAACTCGTAAAGATATGCTTAAAAATGAAGTTTAAATAAATATATTGTTAATTATTAATATTCTAACGTGGTACTTAGACTATTTGATATAAACAATATATAATATACATATAATGTGCTTATTAAGAAAGATCCGTGTACCACTTTAGGATTGAGTATTAATAAGCACATTTTTCAAATAATAAGTGGTACTATTATGATTACAGATTAGACAATTATTAACTTATTCTTTTCAAAGAAAGGAAACAGAACTAACCGTTATCAAAAAATTATAGATAACAATTTAGAAATTAAGTCTTATTTAGATTCTCGTTATTCAGATTGTATTGATTACAATGAAATTTTATGGAGAATAAAATTAGGTTATGAAAATGTTCCGATATGTCCAGTATGTGGTGAACATCATGTTAGATTTTTTGGTACAGCATAGAGGGGATATTCTACTACGTGTTCAAAACAGTGTAGAGATATTTTATGGCATTAGAAACAAGTTGATGTAATTAAAGAAAAATATGGTGTGGAAAATTGTTTCTAGTCAACTGAATGTAAAGAAAAAATAAAGAAAACAAATTTAGAACGTTACGGATGTGAACATATTTTATCAAATAAAACAATTCGTGAAAAATATGCGTTGATAAATTTAAAAAAATATGGTGTAACTAATGGTGGTGCCAGTAAACAAGCACAAGATAAAATTAAGAAACATATGTTAGAGAAATATGGTGTAATAAATCCTGGACAAATACCTGAAGTTAAATAGAAAATACGAAAAACTCTTAAAGAACATAACTCATTTAATACATCAAAACCTGAAAATATCGTTTATGATAAATTATGTAGTAAATTTAATGATGTTAGAAGATAGTTTAGGAGTAAATTATATCCTTTTAATTGTGATTTTTATATTCCTTCATTGGATTTATACATAGAGTGCAATTATCATTGGACACATGGCTTCCATTTATTCGATGAAAATAATATTGATGATTTAGCAAAATTAGAATTATGGAAATAGAGAAATACAAAATATTATAATAGTGCTATAAACGTTTGGACTAAACGAGATCAATTAAAAATAAAAACAGCAAAAGATAATAATTTAAATTATAAAGCATTTTATTCATTAGATGAATTAAAACAATATTTAGAAATTTAATTATAAATATAAGAAATAAAATTTTAATTATTAAATGAAAGTAACAACAAAGAAAGCTAAAGGTTTAGATGCACATATTATTGATGATAGTAATAAAAAAATAGTAAGAACTATAACAGATTTTTTAAATACAGATTATAAAGATTATACAAAGTATGTAATTGCAACACGAGCATTACCTAGTTTACTGGACGGTTTTAAGGTTGGCGCACGAAAAATTATGCATGCAGCTTTCCATGGAGGAATGAAAAACGGAAAGGAAATTAAGAATTTAAATCTTGTAGGTGATGTTTATAATCTAACTCTGTACATGCATGGTGACGCTAGTTTAACAAACACCATATTCACATTGGCAGCAGAGTTTCGAGATAATCTTAATCCTATTACTATAACAGGTCAGCATGGTTCATTACGAGATGAAAAAGCTGTTTCTGCACCTCGTTATCTTTTCTGTAAGTTATCACCATATGCAAATTTATATAAAGCAGATGAGGATCTTTTGGAATATGTGTTTGATGAAGGTACATATCTTGAGCCTGTAAATTATTGGCCAATTATTCCTACTGTAATTACATCAAGATCAGAAGGTATGGCACCTGGTTATAAATTCAGTTCATTTTCATATAATCCTGTTGATGTTATTGATGCATGTATTGAAATGTTGAATACTGGTGATATTAAAGAAACTGTGATTAGACCATATGTTAGAGGTATTAGTGAAGATAGGTTTACATTTGATACAGACGTAAATAAATGGTTAAATTCTGGTGTATATAAAGTAGATATTAAGAATGATATATTTCAGGTAACTGATTTACCATATGATACCGGTTTTGATAAGTTTGAGAAACGCCTTAATGATATGGTTGAGAAAGGATTTCTTAAAGATTGGAAGAATTATTCACAGGATGACAAGTTGAATTATTGGTTAATTTTCCCTAAGAAACAGCTTGAGCGTGAGATGAAACCAGATAGGAAAGATAAACTTTTTAAGAAAATAGGACTATATACATATGTACCAGATGATTTGTTGTATGTTCTTGATGAAAATAAGAAGGTAAAGCATTTCATTAATAAAGAAGAACTTATAAAGTATTTTGTTAATATTCGTCTCAATAAGTATAATGATCGAAAAGATCGATTAGTTACTGTTATGGAGAAACGATATGAAGATAACAACAATCTTTGTAGATTCATTGAATTGGTTAATAATGGAGATTTGATTATTTCTAACAGAAAGAGAAAGGATGTTGTAGCAGATTTGAAAAAATATGATTTACCTGATTCTGTTTTGCAAATTCAAATTTCTAAGTTAACTGACGAAGAGAAAAAGGAATTAATTAGGAAAAACAAAGAGATAGAAAAAGAACTTAAGTATATTAAGAAAACAACCATAAAGGATATGTATCTTGATGATTTGAGGAATTTAAGAAAGACTCTTGAAATCGAATTTTGTTAATGGAAAATTTATTTGATGACGATATTTTATTAAATGATGATAATGATGTTACTTCAGTGTTTGGTGATACTGCGGTAACATCATTATCTAATTTAGTTAATAATAATTTGAATTATCTTAAATTCAATAGTTATATAAATGATAGTATTTATAAACGACATAATGCATTTTATGCCTATATGGATTCATTTAGAGGTTATGGACAATATAAAAATTATTTTGATATTGTGACATTTGATGTTAATAGTCCTTATAGTATTTCATTGAATATAAAGGGACGATTGGGTGAAAAATATCATTGTAGACATTATAAGAATTGTTTATTAGGTGTTATAGATACTAATTTAATTAAAGCTATACCACATATTACAAATATTAATATAGAACCGTTATATGACTTTTATGAAGTAAATGAAAAATGTACGAATATTTTAATATTCATGACATTATCAAAATATCGTGATAAAAATAAAAGTAATTTAATAGATGATAAATTTATTGATAATTTAAAGGAATTTATATTAAATTTTAAAGATAATAACATATATTATGAATTAGTATTTGAAAATGTTGTATTTGAATTTAACTCAATTAAAAAACTTAATAAACTATTACCATCTAATATAAAAATTCAAATAGCAGGAGATTGTAAAATACATCTACCAGATAATATTATTGCTAAATATAAACACGTTCAACAAGATATGCAAATTTCATTATTTGCTAATACATATCCGGATTTTGATGATTGCGATAATATTACATTTAATATATTTTCAATACTTAAAGATTTGAAATATTAAAATAATGAATTTGAATTAACATTATCATCAACAATTTCATATGCATGAGAAATAAATGAATCAATATCAGAATCTTCTTTGAGAATAACTTTTGTTTTTAACATATCTAAATATCCTTTATTAATATTTTCATAAATAGGAATTTTATTTTTCTCAAAATCTTTATGAATAATAATATATGGACAAAAATTAAATTCTGATAGGTATGATTCTTGATAACCAATGTTATGGAGTTTAGATAATAGTTTATTTAAGTCAGATACATTATTACTATGAATATAGTATATTTTATAAAACATTTTATTTAAATTATTTTATAATTTATATAGTTAAATTAACGAAAAGATTATAAAAAGTAATGAAAAAAGTTAAAACTAGACAATTATTTAATACATATACAGGAAAAGAGAAAATAGAATTATTTAATCGTTATTATGGGAAAATATATTTAGAACCAATTTCAGAAGATTCATATCAATTAATTGGTCCAGAAAATATTTATACATTTATGAGAGTTGGATTTAAGGATTTAGGTAAGTGTCGTACTGATTATACTAATATACAATTTATAGATCCAGACGGAGGCCCATATATTTCAGTTGGAAGTATTATAGGAACTCATAATGAAGTTATAACAAATATTATATGTGTTAAAGTGGAAAAGAAAGCAGTTTATATTATAGAAGTAAAAAAGGAAGATCAAAAAGATTGATCTTCCTTTTATTATTTTAATCAAAAATATCATGGAAATATTCTAATGTTTCATCAGTTAATCTTACAATTACACATGAATCAATTTTATTTCCAATAATTTAATATACATTAAATTTTTTCTTTTTTAATGCATCCATCATATCTTCTAATGCTTTATCTGGATATAAAGAACCTTTTCTACCTCTATGTACAAGAACTTCTTTGTTATTAATCTTTTCATATTTCCAACTACGTGGTTTATCGATACCGAGAAGATCTACCACAATTGACTTTAAATCATTTTCTGCAAATCGAGCAGATAAATCAGTATCGAGTGAACCTGTAGTTTCATCGGATAATATATCATCAAATAAATCAGAAAATGATTCAAATATTTTTAATAAATTATATATATTCTTTTTCATATTTTAATTATTCTATTATGATATATTTATTCTGCAAGTATTAATAAGATAGGAGTTAATATATCAGATTTCCATGTTGCATAGAATGTAGTATCTGCAGTAATAGCAGCAGAGTTACCAGTTGTAGAACCAGATGTTGCAGTTGATGATGTAGTCCAACCATTAAATGTATAACCTGTTTTAACTGGCGTATATTTTGAAAAACTTACAGTACTACCAGATTCAACTCTATCTATAACACTTATATTACCATTTATCCTACCACCATTAGCATCCCATGTTACAATAAATAATTCTTTCCATACTGCATAATAAGTAATTGCTGCATTTATAGTAACAGAACTAGTTGAACCACTTGTTGCATTACTACTTGTAGACCATCCTTTAAAATTATACTCACTACTACGTGTAGGTATATAATTTCCTAAATTAAATGAATCTTTTGTATATGTAATATATGGACTTGATGATGTATATGCGTGACCACTAACAGTTAATGTACCATTATTTGGATTAAGTGTAACTTTATAACCAGTAATAGTTAATACTGCATATACAGTTATATCTTTTGTTACCTGTGTTGTTGATGTAGATAACAATACACCATTAGCAGGAAGTGTATACCATGCTGCTGTATATCTTATAGTATCTCCACTATTTTTAATTGGATTTGCAAATTCAGCAGGTGCTGTTAACTATTTATATTGTGTACCATGTGTAACACTAGATGTTTTATTTTGTGTTGTATTATCTTTCCAAATTGCAATTGAAACATTAGTATTTGCCCATGTTACAGTATATGTATTAGCTGAACTTGTATATATAGCATAAAAATTAAAAGTCTCACTTGTCGTAGTTAATGTATATGGAAATGTAACTACATTACCATTTGTTGTTAAAGACCAACCTTTAAATTTATAAGTTGTTGTGGTAGTTGCTGTTTTTGTTGGACTTGATGAATATGCAGAAATAGATGCTCCATAATTTTTCTTTTCAGATTTCTATGTAGAACCATCACTGAAAGTGCCACCGTTTGAATTCCAATATACAGTTTTTTCTGTAACTGTATACATTGCATTAAATTGTATAGCAGTTGTACCTAATGTAATACTTACAGGAAATTTTGTATAATATGTACTATTATACTACCAACCAAGAAATGTATTACCTTCTTTACTAGGAGTATTCTTATAACCTATATCAGATGGCTAACATGTAATCGTACCTGGATTATGATAATCATATATTGAATTACTTGTTGATGTTCCACTGGATGCCGGTAAAAGTTGTCCACCATTTGGATCCCAAGAAATTTTTACATAACCATTAGACGCTGTACTCCAACGAGCATATAAATTTATATCACTAGTTAATAAAGAATCACTTGTTACTGCAGCGCCTGTTGTTGTTGAATAGTTACCAAGGAATACATATTTTAAATTACTACCTTCTACCCATATAGGTGTTTCATCTGGTATTAATTCTGTATATGGTGTATCTTTACTAAATTTCTTTGTAATTGATTCATTACCAGTACTTTTACTCCATTTCGCATATGTATTGTTTATATGGAATGTTACTGTATATAATGTTGTATTACCTGATTGTGATACTGTTGCAGTATCTGAATAACTACCATATGTTCCAGTAAATGTATATGTTCTACTAGATTTATTTGCCCAAATATTTGGTATAACTGGTTTATTGCTTCTAAAAGAGAATGCATGACTGGAAGAGTCTCCTGAAATATAATATACTCCAGTAAATTTTGTTGAACGTGTTACATCAGTATTTGTAGTATTTGTACTTATTGCACCGGATGTCCATGTTACATTAAATATTTTTATTAATGTTGCAGTTAAAGTAGCAGAACCACCTTTATAGTCAAATGAGGTCGGACTTACTGAAACATATAAGTGTGTACTTGTTGGTTCTGACGCTTGTGTACCACTATTTCCCTATCTTGTTAATGTAATAGTTTTTGTTGCCGTTAAAAACGTACCATTTGAGTCTTTAACATCATGCTATTTTCCATTATATGTATGTTTTAAATTTTTAATATCAACTTTAAAATTTGTATACTAATTATCTTCAGGTTCTGACATAGTTCCTAATGAATCTGCAGTAAAAGATGTTGGTGTAAATGTATACATGGTAGCAGTTAAATCATTAAATGTCCATGTAACTGTTTCTGTTACTGTCTTATTTTCCATAGACGTATAAGTCCAGTCATAAGTACCATTCAATGTACAGTCTGTTGCTGTTATAGTTTTACCTGATGCAGGAAAATGATAACCAGATTTATCTTTAGTATAACTATATTCCGTTATTTTCAAGTTAGAATATATAAATGCTTTTGATTCATTTGGACCATCTAATTTCTATGAAACTGATGCTTCATTTGATGTTATACCATCATATGTTGTTTTGAATTTTATAGTTCTTGCAGTATCAGATGAAGGTATTTTATATGAAGTACCAGTAGTTGATGAAACATTTGTTATTCCAGTTATTGTATATGTCTAATTAGCATTAACTACTTCAGGACCTTGATTCACATCACTTCCACCACCGGATGTTGAACCAGATGTATACTAATAAAGTGTTTTATTTAATGTATACATTCGCTATAATGTAAATGTTACTGTTCCACCAGAACTATATACTACTGTAGGACTTACAGATAATATTACGCTGGTAGTTGTTTTAGACTCAGGCGTTTTAATTGTCTTTGTGTTTGCTGCTTGCTTAACAGTGAAACTAGGATGTGTTAAAGTAACTCCATCAATTGTTGTTTGCGTCTGTGTTGTACCACCTGCTGGTATTGTTTTAACATCTGTAACAGGAGATTCTGTTGTTCCTTTTGTTGTTGCACTTACAGTAGAAAACGTCACATTTTCAGAAACATTTTCAGTTTCACCGGTATTATATGTTTTCCTAAAAGTTAATGTACCTGAACTTATATTACCACCACTTGCAGGAATTAAATCTGTAGTAATACTTGCATTATCTAATTTAGTTACATACTTATCACGTTTTGTTTGCGTTATTGTAACTGTTATAGGATAACTTCCACTTTCATCTGTATATTGTACAACACCTGTATATGTTCTGTCAGATGTTGCATTATCACGTCTTCCAAAAGTAAATGTAAATCCATCTTCATTATTTCCTGTTGTGTTTACCCTACAATCAGATGCTATTCCGCTAAATGATGGTATCAAATAATGTTTTTCAGTAACAGTTGATATAACAAATCCTTCTCTAACTGTATTAGTCCTTTCAACCCAACATTTACAGTTGACTGTTGTTCCACCTTCCCATGATATAGATGGTATTGTTTCAGGCTATTTATGAGTGGACCATTTTCCATATGAAACTGTTTTTTTCACATAGAAACGTCTGGAAGTCTTCTGTCCTTCCCAACACACATGTTGGTTTTTCTATATATCAACCGCTTTATTATTATTTTTTATAATCATGTTTACTAATAAATAATTAATTTTTAGAACTAATCTTTATAAGCATTATATGTTGCAATAACATCTTTCAAATGAATAGTTGGAAATTTCTGTAACTTTCTTAATATATTAATAAAATCTTCTTTACTGCTCATATTAATACGATAACCACCATATCTTCCTCGTTGACGTGTATAAGATATATTATATATTTTATGTCCTAATATAATAGTTAATAATATGTCATCATTAAACTATAATTGTAAATCTTTTATATTTCTATTTTTTGCGCATATAAATAAAGCTGCTAATCGTGCAACCATTTTATCTGCTTTTGTTATTTTATCAAAACCACTGAAATTTCTTGTATCTATACATTTATTCATACGGTCTATATCTTTCTGAACTACTTTATATACTTTTCCTGTACATGTTAATTCATCTGTAATTCTCTATGTATTAAATACTTGTTCAACAGATTCCATTAATACTTCACCTATCTATTTTTGATACTCATCAATATCAAAATATGTCTTATTATAAGATTCAATAAATTTATTAACTGGTGCAGTATAAGAAGAGCTTTGATTAATACGTAAAACTATTTCATCATTAACATCAGGAAATTTAACACACCATGCACGAAATTCTCTAGATTTATTTCTATATACTGCTTCGTATGGAATTATATAAATTTCAAATGTGAAACTACCACAAATAACACATTTAAAATAACGACTGTTCGCCATTTGAACTGATATATTACGTTGTTCATTATTAAACTAATCACAATCAATAGTAAAAGGAAGGTCGCTATGTTTCTGAACAGCAGACATTATATCTGTAATAGTATTTAATACATTATCTACAAGATTATACTTATTGATGAAATATTCATTTACTTCATCTATATTATCACATTGTGCTAATGATGTAATTTTAAAATTGTCTTGAATCATTTGAGAAACTTCCTATGTATCAGAATTTGTATCATCAACATATATATCATTGAAATCATCATCAAATAAACTTTCGAGTAATTTCTTTATATTCTTATTCATATAATAATTAAAATGTATTTTATTATTTATTTTTAGATAATAATTCATGAAATATTTTTTTAATTAGAATATTATATGTATCTTTGAATCACATAATAATTAATGAATAACAATATGGTATTGAATATAGATGATTTTGATGTATTGAAATTTTATGGGTATACAAGTCTAATACCTATAAATGCTCGTATTAATGAAGTGTCATCAATAGATGATAATCCCAGAGAACAGAGACGTTATGCGAGATTGGAATCTTTTTATAATAAGGTAATTGAAAAAGCGAAGGAAAAATGTACAAATAAAAGTTTTAATTACTGTCAATTTGAAGATAATAAATGTGTATTCTGTTTATCTCATATTAAAACAGGACATATTATCTATATAGGTAAATATGATTTTGAAATAGCGATAGGTCTTGATTTTAAACAGGAATTTGGACCTTCATATAACTTTTTATTTAATAAGGAATCATATAAAAATGAAGAGTAAAAATTTTTTATCGAATTTAGATAATATAGAAACTTGTAAGAATTCATTGTTATTTCTTGCTATGGTATTTCTTATTATCTTAACATATGTAGGTATCATATGGTTTTCAGATTATTTGAATAATTATTAAAATTAAATACGTATGGTTATACATAAAGCAGAAAAATGTAATATTAATAATGTATCAGAGAATAAAACAAGTGATAAAATATCTGGTTATAATAGTCTAATTATATTTTTTATCATTAATGTAATTGTTGCTGTTGTATATGTACTAACAGGTTATCCTGCTGCATTTTCAAGAGAACATGTGATTACAAATAAAGATACAGAAACAAAATTTAAAATGATTTTGAGAGACAAATATATTGATGATATGTTTATTGAAAATATTGGACAAAATTCATGGAATTCAATAGAAGTATATGATTCAAATATGAAATCTCATAAAATTATTTGGAAAGAAGTAAAATAATAAAGTAAAAAGAGAATATATTTAATAATTATTAATTTTAATAAAAATAAAAAATGAAGAATTTTATTTTGTGTTTGCTCATTTCATTTGTTAGCGTTTTTAATTCTTATGCAGACACTGTAACAGATACATTGACTGCATTGAAATTGAAGGAAGTTACCGTAACTTCCTTGTATCGAAATAACGTACAGACCGGTAGTATGATTAATACATCTACTATTAAGATGATGAATCATGGTCAGGGTACAGATTATGTACTTTCTACATTGCCTAATATTTATGCATATAATGACAATGGTACGCAAATGGGTTATTGTTATTTCCGTATGCGTGGTATGGGTCAGGAACGTATGAATGTTACATTGGATGGAATGCCATGGAATGAAGCTGAAGATTTTGGATGTTATTTCAGTAATTCTCCTGATCTTATGTCTAGTTTGCATTCTATTAAGGTAGAAAAGGGTGCATCAGTAACTAATAACGGTACAGCTGCATATGCTGGTAATGTTTCTCTGGAATCTGTAGATTTGAGAAAAGATACAGATTCTTGGTTTGACCTTGGTTATGGTTCTTTTAATTCATCACGTGTGAGTGGAGTGTATAATATGGGTTTGAAGAACCATTGGGGATTGCATGTTCGTGCAACATCACAGCAAACCGATGGTTATAAGGAAAATACATATAATAATTCAAAGTCAATTACACTTAAGACTGGTTATTTCTTTAATGATAAGCATTCACTTGATTTCTTGACAATGACTGGTTATCATCGTAATGGTCAAGGTTTTATGGGTCTTACAGAAGATATGATTCCTAAGCATCCTACACCATTTAAGCAAATGAAGTCTGGTAATCGTCAACAGGAAACAGATGATTTCTTGACAACTTATAATAGATTTCAATATAAGGGAATTCTATCAGATAAGGTATTCTTGTCATCATCATTGTATTGGCAACATCAGACCGGTAATTATCGTATTGGATGGGATGATCCTTCACGACCTACTGGAAGTGTATTGAATAATTATCATCTTAATTATAATCTTACTGGATTTAATACCGTAATTAAGTATTATCCTGTTAATAATCTTTCACTTACAACTGGTGTAAATGCATATGTTTATCATAGACGTCATAAGGGATATGATATTGCAAACTCTGATAGTATTATTACAGCATGGAAGAATCCAGGACTTACTCCGTATTATGATAATGCAGGAACAAAACCAGATGTAAATGTATTTGCAAATGTAAAGTATCAACCAATTAATAAGTTTACTATTGATGCTGCACTTCAATATCGTTATACATCACTTCATTATCGTGTAAATACACCAGCTATTGGTATTAATGGTGATTCTGATTTCAATCATGACTGGAATTTTATGAATTACAGTTTTGGACTTACATATGATATTGATAAGTATTCAAAGGTATATGCACGTTATGCAGTCACAAATCGCGAGCCTTCCAGAACTGATATGTTCGGGGGTGAATATCGTACAAATGAATCTGAAATGAATACACAGTCAGAGCGTGTACATGATGTTGAACTTGGTTATGAAATTCGTAATAATAAGATTAATTTTAATATTAATGGTTTTTATATGAATTTCAGTAATGAACTTGTTGCAACAGGTGAACTTTCATCAATGAATGGTCTTCCTCTCCATAAGCAGTATGATTCATATCGACTTGGTTTGGAACTTGCTATGGATTATAATCCAGTTAATACATTGCATCTTATTGCAAATGCTTCATGGTCAGAGAATAAGTTGAAGAACATTAATGGAAAGGAAATGAATCATACATTCTCACCTTCATCAACATTGTTTGCAGAAGCAAATTATACAGTTAATAAGATTAAGTTTGGTGTAAATACAAATTTCCGTTCGTCTATGTATATGGATATTTATAATAAGCATCAGCTTAAGGAAAACCTTACACTTAATGCATATGTTAATGCACGTGTATCAAAGATTGTAGAACTTAGTTTGACTCTTAATAATATTACAAACCGTTTGAATTTCTCTAACGGATCAGTTGATATTCCATCTGATACTGCATATTATTTGGTTGATTCTCCATTTAATATGTTTGCAACAGCTAAGTTTTATTTTTAAATAAAAATGAGTGATTAAATATTCGTAATATTTAATCATCCATTAATTATATTATTTCATATTTATTAATAATTATAAATTAGTTATAAATAAGATAATGAAAATATAACAAAGATTTTATTTAGAAAAAATGAGTAAATGGAAATTAAATGAAAATAGTATAAACGAATTTTTATGGACATGTGCAGGTGTTAATAAGAATATATTAAGATTATATCCGAGTGAATATGCAAAATATGCAGGTAGTGGCGGAACTATTTTATTTACTGCTATGATGGCATTTATATCAGGTAGTTATGCAATGTTTTTTGTATTTAGTAATGCTATATTATCACTGATCTTTGGTATATTTTGGGCATTACTTATATTTAATCTTGATAGATTTATTGTTAATTCCATGCATACTGATGGTAAAGATACATTAAGTTGGAAAAAAATTCAAACGGCAATGCCACGTATAATTATGGCTATATTTTTAGGTATTGTTATTTCAACACCACTTGAAATGAAAATATTTAATGATAGAATAGAATCATAGTTATTAAAAGATAATATAGAACGAATAAACTCAGCAAAGAATGAATCATCAGACTATAAGACAATATCATTATTACAAGCAGAATAGAACCAATTAACGAAAGATCGAAAACAACTGGTTGATGATTTACAGAAAGCATAGAAAGAACTGAAAGAAGAAGCAGAAGGAAATGCATTATCAGGTATTGCCGGACATGGAACTATATATAGAGATAAAGAAACATATGTTAATCAATGTAAACAATCATTATAGGAATGGGATCTTCTTCATAAAGAACGGTTGACAACTGTATAGAAACGTATTGATGAAGTTAATAAGCATATTGAAAAATTTGAAAGCAAAATAGATGGTTTAAGAGAAGATGGTTTCAGTGCAAGGTATGAAGCTTTTTCAAATCTTAAAGAAGCAAATAATTCATTAGCAATGGTATCATTCATGATAACAATGTTATTCATTATTATAGAAGTTACACCTACATTTTTTAAACTTATTATGACATCAGGACCATATGAAGAACATTTATAGATAGAAAATTATAAAATAACTGCATATGTTACTAAAGAGAAAAATGGTATTGATACAGAATTAAAAATAGATGATTATAATAATAAAGAAAAATTAAAAGCTGTTATTAAACAGGATGAACCTATTATTAATGTAACAGATGTATCAGTAAAACCAATTGTATATTCAGCTATATAGCCGTTAACATTAGAATCAGAACAAGAACCTGAAGAAGTTCCATATATAAAGTCTAATACATCTATTATAACAACACCGGTTGCAACAAAGAAATTAGAATTTAAGAAAAATGAGAAAGGACAAATTATGTTAGATTTCTCATCAAGACCTAAAAAATTAAATAAATGAAATAAAAATAATATCCATTAAGAAAAAAACTTAGTGGATATTTTTTTATATAAAGAATTATATGTATCTTTGTGTTGTAATTAAATAACAATTCAATTTAAATAATAAAGAATATGAGTGAATTAATGTTTAAGAGTAAGAAAGTAACACCACAGTTGAATACTTATGTTATTAAGGTAACAGGTAAGTATAATGATCATCTGCCATGGGAAACAAATATTATTAATGTAGAGGCAGATCGCATGAATAATTTTGTGTTGTTGTTTCTTGCATATGTTGGTAACAGAAATTGGCAGCATAAATGGAAGAATTCTACATTCGGAGAGAATTTTAAGAAGGGACCACTGCAGACATATCTAGGTGCTTTTACTGAAGATACACATTATCCATGTATGAACCTTATGTGGAATGATGTTGTTTCAGTTAACATTAATTATGTTAATGATAATGGTACATACATTTTGTGTGAACTTCCTGATGTAGAAGAGCTGTATGATACTGAGGAGGATTTTATCAAGGAACTTAAGTCACAGTTTGATGAATTCAATAAGAATGATCCTCGTGATGTTTATGAAGATGAAGGAATTGAGATTGTTGATTCATATGAGCTTGAACTTGTAAGAAATGTTCTTCGTTCTACTGGTAAGTGGGATAATGATGAAATTGATAATCTGTTTTGGATTGATCGTGAGACTGGTTTTAATTCATTGGTTGCACGTACTTCTGCAGATGAAAATATTCTTAAAGTATGTAAGCAGGAATATGCTAAGAGTGCAACAGGTGTTGAGTATAATGGATTTAAACCAGAAACTCTTGAAAAGATTAAGACCGCTATTGGCGGAACAAATCTTCCAGAGGAAACTAAGACATTTGTAATTGACATTTGTTCTAAGTATAATTCAAAGAATATGTTGAGTGAATATGAGAAGGAAGATCTTAAGAATATTATGGAAACATATAATTTGGTAAATTATTCATGTGGATGGGTTGGACCAGACAGTTGGAGTGGTATTTACCTTGAGCATGTGATAAATCCAGAGATGATTGATTTCGATGATTACTCAGAGAATTCAGTTATTAAGTATGAAGGTGAAACATATATTATTCATGAAGGAGATTAATTTATGTTAATTATTCTATCAATAGTATTAATTATTGTAGGATTATTTCTTGGAATTTTAATAGGTACTTTAGGATCATTTGGTGATTCTGAAATACCTATTAAAGAAGATAAAATAATCAAGAGATGTTTGTTATTTAATATAGCATCTCGGTGTGATAAAATTATACTTGTATGTTGTACGCCATTCGGGTGGTTAGGAATTTTTTATTATTTGTATGTTGTTTTGTATTTCAACATATTATGAAGTAAGAATTTTAGGAAAACTCTTTCTAAATATCAATTAAGAAATCAAGAATTTTCTGTAAAGGAAGTTTCAAAAGATTAAAAATATATCGGTACGGGCTCTAAAGGAGAGAGCATCATTTATAATTAATGATGACGAAGATTTGTTCGTAAGTTAATCTTTACTAAGAGAATATCTAATATTTAGTTATATAGAAGTAATTTAATTGTTATAATGCGAAGACAATTGTATATGAAACTATATATGTCATTTATGAGATTATAGTGAAGAATAGCATTTACAGTAACTATAATAAGATGATATAAACAATATAACTTCTGTGGTTCGATTCCATACGTACTGACTAATAAACATATAACATTATGAAAGAATAAATTAAATTCTTAGGTAAAACGCCGAAAGAAATTGCATAACGTTACTTCAATAAATCATATGAAGGTAAAGAACGATATGATATTTTAGTTGAAGGTTTTATTGAGGGATTTAATTATCTATTTCCCCATTATGATATAGCTAATACTTTGGTTGAAACATTAGAAAGATTTCGAGAATTAGAAAATAAAGATAAAAAAGATTCATAATTATTTTTTTATTTGAAATAAAATATGTATCTTTGTATTGTAAGATACGACGTCAGTATAAGTATAAGAAACTGTTAAAATTCGTATCTAAATTTGTCTGTATTTCACAATGGCAATGAGGTACATGAAAAGTGATTTGGAAGAATCATTATAGACATATTATGATTAAGATAACGTTCAACTAAGCTATAGAATAATAGTAAGTACAGCACTGAAAGTATATGTTTATATGCATTGCGGTTGTGGTTCGAATCCACATACAGACACGACTTATTAATGATGAAAAGTCTGCACTTAACAAAATATAAAAACATTTTAATGTACTGTTGATTATATGTTTTAATTTTGTTAAATAAGAGATTTTTGTAAATTATAGAAATTTACAAATCGAGGGGAACGCATAACGGCAATTATGTTAGTACTTGGCGTTTAATGAAATGAATATGTATATTTGCCGATATACTTATGCATGACATTAAATGATAAAATTATAATAGTGTAGCGGTTAGCACGCCTGATGGTAAATCGGGAAGGGGTTATGCGTGATGGCATATTAAGGGTTCGATTCCCCCTTATAAACAATTAAATTACATAATGTTCTCACGAAGAGCGAGCATCGGAAGGTGAGCAATTTAGAAAGATATTTAAGAGTGATCATATTAGATTGATTTCTAACAGAAATACGGTGACGTAGGAGCTGAAAAAGAACAAACGTATGGTAATGTTAACATTATGTATTTTTAAAAAATAATACTTTTACATTTTTTTATAATTTTAAAATTTTAAATTTAATCTTAAATCCGATGCTTGTGATAAGTATCAGATTTTTTTAATTCATAAAAAATATGTATCTTTGTAATATATTAAATAATAATTAAATAATTAAATGATTAAGAATATAGGAATTTGTTTTGGTGGTTATTGTCCTATGCATCAGGGACATCTTGATCTTATAATGAAAGCAAAGAAAGAAAATGATATTTGTTATGTGGTTGTTTGTGGTTATACAGATGAACCACGAGGTAATGAATTAGGCCTTAATATTAATAATAGAAAAAGACTTATTAAAGAGTTTTTTAAGAATGATGAACTTATTCGAGTTCTTACTGTAAATGATACAGAATTAGGTATTGATGAAAGTATGTCTGAACATAATTGGAAAGTATGGACAGATTATGTAAAATATCAAATTACAGATGATCTTCTAGGTGGAGGTCCGACATTTCCATTTAGTCCGGCTGAAAGTATTGAAGCACATGAATTGAAACTTACGTTCTATGTTGGTGAAAAGTTTTATGTTGAATCATTGAATAAATTAAATATTAATGCTGTGCTAGTTGGTTACGATGAGAATTCACCATCTAATAGAAGTAATGATATATCAGCAACATATATTAGACAAAATCCTCAATATTATTGGAATAAGATTGTATCAACATTTAAACCTGCATTAACAAAGAAAATTCTTGTATTAGGTACAGCATCAGAAGGAAAATCAACACTTGTTAAAGATATTGGTAATTATTTTAATATACCATATACAACAGAATTCGGTAGAGATTATATGGAGAAACATTGTATGTTAGATCCAGATATTACCGTAAATGATTTTGTTGAATTCCTTATTGGGCAGAGACAATACTATTTTGATGCTTTGAATGATAAAGGAAATAAGGGTGTTATCATTTCAGATACAGATAATCTCGTTACACTTATGTATGCAAAAGCATATGTATCAGATAATAATATGCAAATTACTGAAGATGAATATAACAATATATTGAAACCACTTGCAAAATCATTACAAACAGGTGTTTCATGGGATGTAATTTATCTTATCAAACCACATAATAAATTTGTTGATGACGGAACACGTTATATGAATCAATCTTCAATAGATGAAAGAATGAAGAATTATAAAATTCTTTTGTCATTACTTGAAGAGTTTGGTTTACTTGATAAGGTAATTGAATTGAATGGTTCTTATATGGATCATTTTAATTATGTTAAGGATTATATCACAAAATTATATGATAAAGAAAATTAATAATATATTATATTCAGAGTTTATAGAAGGAAGAAATACCAATGAACATTTGTTTATGTTCATTGGAATTTTCCTTCAATTAATTGCATGGTATATAACTAAAAATTCATTGGTTTCTTTAATATCTGGTGTAACTGGTATTATATCTGTTATATTATGTTCACAAAGAAAGATTTCATTTTATTTCTTTGGTTTTATACAATTAGGAACATATATGTATCTTGCATTGCAGCAAAGATTTTATGGTGAATTAATAGAGAATGTATTTTACATTATTACCATGTTAATCGGTATTGTAGTATGGTTAAAAAATTACAATACAGAAGAGCAAATAGTAGAATCTAAAAGACTTTCTGATAGATTATTCTATATAATATGTAGTATAATGGTGTTTATCTGTGTATTATTTGGTTATTATATGAAATACTTTACAGATAATACACAACCATTTATGGATTCATTTTCAACAGTACCTGCATTTATAGCACAGACATTGTTAATGTTACGATATAGAGAACAATGGATATTCTGGATTATAATTGATGTTGTTTCTATATTCATGTGGATGTTTGCTGATAATTGGATAATGGTTATTCAATTTATATTTTGGACAATGAATTGCATATATGGTTATAGAAAATGGAAATAATAAAAATAAAATAATATGACATTTGTTATTATAGTAATAGTTATTTGCTTAACAGTATATGGTATTATGGCATCTAAACATAATGCTGAAGAAAGTAAAGCATTTTGGGGTGATCATTCAGATTCGTCTGATGTTAAGAAATTAAAATCAAGAATAAAACTTTTGATTGATAGAGTAGATTTACTTGAGGAACGAATTAATAAGTTAGATGGTCAGAGTTTAAAATCAAGAATTGATAGAAAAACATTTAATAGTAATTAATATATGAAAACAGAAAGAACAGATTTTGAAGTTTTTGATTGGTTAAAAGAACATCAAAAAGAGTATAATTATAGTGATGAATTTATTAATGCATATAAGAACTGTTATTTTTTGAAACATCTCGAAGGAAAAGTATTTAAAGGTGAATTTTGTGGATATAAAGTAACACCAGATAATTCTGATAAATCTTATTTTGTAGAAGAAGGAATTAGAGGATGTCAACGAGGATATTTTACTGTACTTGATAATAAACTTATTAAACTTGAATTTGATTCAGTACAGGATGAATTGTGGTTCATTAATAAGTATAAGAAAAATGAGAATTCAATTATTGAAAAGTTTATTAATCCTAAATTGAACTATCTTAAAGAATTCTTGAAACTTGAAACCCTTACAGATAATGAAAGAATGATGATTAATGATCATATTCAATCATTAGAGTTTATTATTAATTCACTTTATAAAATTTAATTTTATTTAATATGAGTTTCCTTACATATTTTTTAAATGCATATGGCATTATTTCAACCATTTCTATTTGTGTATTTGCATATGAATTAAAGCATGCACGTAATATTGATTCTAATGCATATTTTTTAAGAGGTGATACAATATTAGATTCAGGATATAATAAAAATTAAAATAAAAAAATAATATGAATGCATTAGAATAGACAAAGTAGAAATTATGGTTAGTTTATGAACATATTGCGCCAAATGGTAACAGATATATTGGTATAACATCAAATTCATTAAATTTACGTAGTGGTGTAGATGGAAAGAATTATTTAGTAAAAAGAAAAAATGGAACATATTATCATCCTATTTTTGCAAATGCAATATTAAAATATAGATGGAATAATTTTAACCATAACATTATATTATCTGATATTTCGTTATCTGAAGCATGTTATGCAGAAAAATATTTAATATCTTGGTATATGATGCATCATTAGTCATATAATTGTTCAATGGGTGGAGAAGCATGTATACCAAATAAATATGTTCGAAATAAAATTAGTAAATCAAGAAAAGGTATAAAATTTTCTAATACACATATACAACATTTATCTGATAGTCATAAAGGATATGTTATGCCGATAGAAACATTAAAGAAAAAATCAATACCTGTTGTATAGTTAACAAAAAATGGCGAATATATACAAACTTTTTATGGTGCAACTGAAGCATAGAGACAAACAAATATATCATATAGTAATATATTACAAGTTTGCAAACATGAAAAGATGAGAATACATGCAGGCGGATATAAATGGATGTTTGAAACAGAATATAAAAAATTAAAAATATGAGTTATATAGACAAAACGTATATCTCAACATATAAACAGTTTACAGAAGTTCGAGACTGGTGTAAAGGTAAAATTGTTGAAACAGATAATGGACTTAAATATCATGCTGAAGATTTCTTAATTGATAAAAATATGACCGAAGAGTATTTCAATAATTGGAAGAAAGAGGTTATTGAAAATCGTATGAGGAATTATGGTGAGACATATGAAAAAGCATATAAAAATGCAGAAATTCCATTGTGGAATACACCATTTTACTTCGATAGATGGCTCATAAAGAATTGTCCTATACAATTTATACAGGATAGACTTAAATATCAATATGATGATGAATATGAGCAGATTAAAAATGGAACATCTGCGTATGATACATATAAGAGAAATGGTCTTGGTAAGAATTTTCATTATAAAGTAATTCGTAAACCAAATTGGAAACCACGTTATAATTTTCCTTATATTGATCGTTTTAATAATGATAAGTATTATAAGGAAAATCAAAAACCATGGTGGCTTATCACTATTGAAGATACTAAAACAGATCATCCAATTTCATGGTGGGCGAATACTGATTATAATTATTGGACAAATTCAGAAGAAGGACTTCCATTTAACAGTAATATGATGGATATAAAGAGAAAGAATCTTAATATTCATGCTATCATCAGAATGATTAAAAAATGGAATTTACCAGCTGGTTCACAAGTTAAGGTATTAAATAGATATTTCAATTACGGTTGGATTATTAATATTAAGAAATAAAATTAGAAGGATGTTATTTATGTGGTTAAATAACATCCTTCTTTTATTATAAATATAAAAATAGGATTAATACTTATATATGAATAAACAAATAAAACAATTATTAGAAAATTTATTTGATGATTATGATGATTTAATATAGAATGATAATATTAGCAAAGACTCTATAGGTAAGAAAATATATGATGAAGATATAAAAAAAGAAGTAAAAGAATGGTTGCGTTATAATATTGCATCAAGCCAAGAAAATAATAATATAGATAGAAATCTTACTTTTGAATATATTGATGACATACTTTATTGTAATTTACATTTTAATGGTTATATGACAGTATTTATGAGTGAAATACCAGATTATGTAAAGATTAATAAAATTACATGTAAAAATATTAAATTTAATAGTTTATATAATTTACCAAAGGAAATAGATGGAGATATGTTTATAGATGGTTATAACCATACAAAATTAATTGGTGATTTTCCTGAAAAAATAGGTTGTTTAAAGATATAGAATTCAAAAATAAAATCATTGGAAGGACTCAATGATAATTGTGTTTCTATTAAATCATTAGAGATTGAGGCATGCAATAATTTCCAATATTTTATGGGCATTCCAGAAAAGGTAGGAAGTATTTCTATACAAGAATGTAATAAACTTCAAAATCTTATAGGATTACCAGAATCTGTTGATGATATAGAGTTAACAGATTTAAGGAAATTCTCAAGTCTAGAAGGATGTCCAAAAGAGTTAAAGGGCGATTTACGTATAACAGGTTGTAAAAAATTATTATCATTAAAATATATTTCATCTTTAATCATTTGTGATTGTTCTGTGACATATACAGGTATAGAACATCTTGATATGGCTGAATCAAAGACAAGAATTATAGGAGACTTTAATGTTTCTAATAATAAGTTAGTTGATTTAAGTAATGGACCAGAAGATGTAAGAGGTAATTATGATTGTGCATATAACCCAAAATTGATATGTTTAAATGCACAAGATACATTTATGTCCGGATATAAGAAAACATTTGATTGTACGAAAAATAGAAGGTTAAAGACATTATAGGGATTACCTATGATGATTAAGGGAGATATAATAATAAATACTGATTTATAAAAAGAAATGAGGAATTAAACATATTTGAAGTGTTTAATTCCTCATTATTATTTTGTTATTATATTAATTACTTTCCATAGTGGATGTAATCAATAAGTGCATTTGTATCAAGATTAGGCTCAATTGCCTCCTGATCGTTAACTTCCTTAAGAGCTGCAATAACAGCCTTAAGCAACTTACTGCGACGAGCAAGAAGGTCTGCACGCTGCTTCTGTGACCACTCACCAGTAAAACGCTGATGTGTATAATCACCAATCTCAACTGTCTTCTTACGCTGAACAACTGCTGCACGATAATTTGCAGGAATATTAGCAGGGTCGATATTAGGATCTCGAAGAATTTCCTCAGTTGTTTCTGTTGTACGAGAAACACCCTTTACAAGTTCATTTTCAAGAATCTCACGATTACCATATTCTGCATTATTTGTAGGTTTCCAAATCTCAGAATCTGAATAAACAGGAATTCTCTCATACATTGTTACGAGTTCTTTTGATGTAAGAATACTCTTAAGACGCATAAGATCAAGGGCAGTCAACTCACCGAATGAATGTCCATCTACAACAAGCTCAACCTTACGAGCACCCATAGAGTTTGTAGCCTCAACAGAGAATACTTCATTAAGATAATTTGTTGCAATATTCTTAAACCAATCAAGCTGTTCTGATACAGTTGTCTGAACTGCTGTTACACCCTTCTTTGTAGGATCATCTGGATAACCCTCACGCGGAATATATGTCTTCTTCTCTCCGCGGAATGCACCCTGTGCATTCTTAAAATACTGTGCATACTCATTTACCTCTTTTGCATACACTGATGCAGAATGATCGACCTTTGCAAGGACGACGTTCATCTTTTCTACTTTTGCCATAATTTACTAAAATTAAACGTTAATGTTAAAACTAAATTTATTATATATACATGTGTTATAGGAAAAAGTCTAATTATAAATAGAATAAAATGATATTTTCATATATAAGAAATATAAATAAACGAAAATTATATGATAACAGTAAATAAAGCTATAGATATTAATAAGGAATCATATCCGAAATGTCCATACAGTAAAGAATTATGTGCTCCAAATATATTGTTTAATGAATATTCTATTAATAAGAAAGATAAATGTTTGACATGTGAACATTGGAAATCTAATTATGATTATATAGTGAATAAGCATATAGAAGAAGTTAAGAAAGATCCGAAATCAAATTATAATATTATTGTTAATGAAGTAAACAGAGATGGCGGAAAGTATATAAAATTTGATAATGATGATATTGGATTTTTGATTTGTGCGACTTCTACAATAGAAGATTATTACTATATGTATATGGATAAAGACAGAAATATTAAAATGTCATCATGTGTTGGAGGATATGAAATTATAGAATCTCCAGAAACAATACAGAATCTTTCCGTATTGAGTTATATTCGTAAACATGATAAAATGTATATCAAAGAAAAAATAACGCGATACATAAAGAATTTGAAATATGATAAAGTAATAACTAATATATTTTATTAATAAATATTTAAATGATTAAATATAAGTTTTATATTTAGATAAATATAACAAATAAAAATATATTTTTAATTGTAAAGATGAAAGTTAAAGATAAGAAAGCATTATATGAATCCATTATGATGAATGTATCAAAGATGGTTAAGAAAGCCATAAATGAATATGGTGACGGTATTGATGCAGAAGATGAAATCATTGATGACGAACCAATGGATGATGATATTACTGTATATGTTCCATTGGTTGGTTGTGAGTGTAAATGTATTCTTTGTAATGATGAGGATGGAAATTCATATTATGAAGTTCATGATGATAATGATGATTATGTATGTGAAGTTCATGATGATGTTGATCCTGAGGATGAAGATGCATTGGTTTCAGCTATTGAAGATAATTATCAGTGGGAAACACAGTCTGGTGATTATGAGAATGTAGATCCATTGGGTCCTTCTGATGATGAAGACGATTCTGATGATATGGATGATGCCTTTGATGATTATGAGGATGAAGAAGATTATGATGTTTAAATAAATGAAACAGATTATTAATATAAGACCTTTATCAGAAGAAACTATGCGAAAATCTTTTGGTTCTTCAATGGAAGATAAGTTGAGAGAATTGAAAGATGAGATTAAAGACAGCAGGTTATTGGAAGATACATTGGCATTTCCTATTGGACGTGAAGTTTATGTTGATCCGACCGCTGGTATGCGGTATAAGATGTTGGGTGGACATTTGTCATATGCCGGTATGAGTCTCAATCAGTTGGATTAGCAGTTGTATTCTGATTTGGTTTCCGGTAGACAAACTGTTGATGCAGTATTAGATACCTGGAAAAATAAAAGGGTTAAAAAAATGAACTTTTCTTCAGAAAAAATGAAGAAAAAGTAAGATAAAACTATAAAAAAATTAAATAAAAATGAGAATTAATAAAATTTTAGATATATTTTATTAATTCTCATTTTTTTAATTATTATTCAGAATAATGCTTCACATTTATTCTCTTTTATAGGACACCAATTATCAAAATCCCAATCAAAAAAATTACTGCATACAAGATTATGTTCCATTATTTCTATTGCTTTAGATTCATCAAACTTTATATTCATGTTATGTAAAAGTTTGATAACACGATCATGTGTTTCTTTGACGTTACTTTCAAGAAGTTCAACACCCCATGTATGAGAAAGCGCTTGTTCCCATGTGGATCCGTGTTTGATTTTGTTATAAACTATATAAACTATGAAATTCCCATTTCCGAATGAAGGCTCCAAAAATTCAGAATTAGGATCATTCCATTTTTTTCTGATATTTTATTACTCATATATTGCACAAGCGAAAATGGCGTAAAATATTCGTTAGTATTTGATATTTTAAGTTTATCATTAGTTTTACGTCGAGCTACTCTCTCATCAGTTGCATACCCATCAAGAGATAAAAATTCTTCTATGTTAAATTCTGTTTTCATATAAATTATATTGTTGAAAATACTATTTGTTTGAGATATTTATATATAATAAAAGGTTAGGAAGTTAATCCTAACCTTTCTTTGTTGTTGAATCATATTCAAAAAAATTACCAATCTTTATGTGTAAATTTTTATGTTTAATATTTTCAAGTATTATTGGTAAATAAAACCCTAAAAGAATACCTATAATTCCTACAATACCTGCAATTGTTATGTCATCCATATGTTATTAACTTTATTTAATTTTTATTTCGTATTGAATAATAATCGGGTAAAAGTTCCTCGATATGTTTACGTATTTCATCTCGAGTTATACCGGTTTCTTCATCAACTTCCGGTATATACTTAGCAAATAAGTAATCATCTATTTCTGAAGGTGACTTACTAAATACAGGATCACTAAAATCAAACCATGGAATATTCTTTAATGAACCACCTATAATATTTTGTGTTGTTTTATTTAACATTAAGCATGCTCTACAAAAATCTGTTTGAATATACTTAATGAAGTTTTCCATTTCTTCGAGAGTATCAAACTTCCAATAATATGAGATATTCTAAGTGTTTCTATATTGTAACGACGTTAATGTTTTATATGTACCTATAAAAAACTTATTAAAATCTTTATTTGTAGTGCATGGTATTAATGTATAAAAATCATCGTCTTTTCCACTCTTACCATAAGCATGTCCTCTAATAGCGGCGCCTTTAACAATAAACCATTCATCTTTTGGATTATACTCAATATGTTTATCTTTAGGATGTCCTTTTAGTCCAGGTATAAATTTATAATTGTTATCTAAATTATTATAACTAATATTTAGTATATTATTATATAACACACTTAAATATGCGTCAGTAGAAAATTTATTTACATCTGAGCATTTATCAAATAGTTTGCCATCAAATATTAATTGATGCTTTTTAGTATTTGTTATATAATGAATCGCCATATCTTGTGCTATAGTAGCATCAAAAAATGCACCAGGTGTTATAGTTTCAATATCTGTATATAACTGATCTATCAATTCTGTTATTTTTTTCCGTTGTTTTTGATTAGTTAACCATGTTAAAGGTTGTACAGATACTATTGTTTCTGCAATATATAAAAATTTCTCCAAAAATTTTTCATGTAATGTTTTATCATATGGAGGGTTAGCTAAAATTACGTCCCATTTTTTCATATTATTATACTTCAATATTTTTTCATTCGGAGCCTCAACGAAATCCTTAATATCATATATACCGTTTCCGTTATAATCCTCCAACTCTATTAAATTCTACTCATCCAATTCCAAAATGTTTAACACTTTACGAATAAAATTCTTAGTCATATCACTAGATGCAACAACCTTAACATTATTAGCAACTTCCTTTCCATACCTATCATAAATCTATATCAAAAACTCTCCATATGAAAATTCATATTATTTATTAACCGAATTTTATATGTCTAATATATCATTATTTTATATAGTATAATAATTAAAAAGTCAATATATAAATAAAGAAAAATATTTTTTAATAATGATAAAGAAACATCCGGGATTAATAGGTTTATCAAGACCGTCATTTATGAGTAGAACACATATATGTGAATATCACGATAAATTATATGAAATATCAAGAATGATATATAATATAAAAGAATACACAATAGACTTTAGTTTTACATTCAAATATATAACATCATTTATTAAAGAAATAAGTATTATATTATCTCATGAAGATATTAATAAAATAAAAAATATACAAATTAATAAAAATGAACATATAATTGATACATGTACAATTTATATAAGTAAAGAATATATGTTTAATAAAGATTATATATAGGAAACAATATTAGAAAAATTAATATATGCATTTTCTATTTTATTAAAAAATGATATAAATATTGATGATAATACAAAAGAAGAATATTTATATAATCTTTTATATAGAGGCGATATTGATTTTAAACAAATTAGTAAATTATTTTATTATAGAGTTGATATATTAAATATATTAGGAAATTTATTAAATTATATATGTGAAGATAGTTATAAATTTAGTGATTATTTATATGGTTCAATACGTTATATACATAAAAGATATAATGATATAGATAATATTAAAATGTTAAGAAGAAAATATACATATCATGAAATAAAGAAATTAATGGATGATGAAGTTTCAATTAGAATAAATGCTATTAAGCGAGAATATAAACAAATATATGATTATATTAATTATATAAATGAACCAAATATTTTTTCGACTTTATATCATTGGGATGAAGAATTAGAAGATATTTATAAAATAATATATAATGTAGAAAACACAAAAGAATTTATAAATTATATTAAAAATAGAATAGATATATTTTTAAATAAAACATTACCAGATATTCCTATTAAAGAATATGAAAAATCTAATTTAAAGAAATTATTTGATAAATTTGAATATAAAAAGGTTGAATATTACACATAATATTCAACCTTCATATATTATAACTTCTCTATAATTTTATCTCTCTCTTCTTTCGTTATTATAATAACAAATTCATTATTAGAACCAAAATGAGATCTGTTCGTCAATGTTTCGTTAATATATGGAACATATTTAGTTATCAAATCATCAGTTACAAATAAATATTTCTCACAATCATAATTCTTCAAACAAATATCTATCCAACCATCACAATCCCTATTAACAGACTCAACACCGGGCCAATTCTCAATATTCCCATATGGTGAACATGTCAATAAACACTGATACTTACCTGTATTCGTACAACAATCTGCAATATCTAAATCACATGTAACGTTACATAATAAATCAGAATCAATAACAGGTTTCAAAAATTCATATATTTCTTTACTTTCCTTCACACTCGATTCACATAAATCCCTACCTATATATGATTTACAACATGCCAATGTTCCTATCATTCTACCGCTATATCCTGAAAACGGATCAAATATTGTATCAAACTCATTAAGATATTTCTTTATAAGATACTTTGCAAGATCAGGTTTAAAATAAGTAACAGTCTGAAACATCCTTGATGCATTCAATCCTATTCCATAGATAAAATCAGGAACATAACATTCATCAATAAAATGTTTTCTTCCTTCTGATTTATACCAATCTGCAAATTTCAATCTGTTAACAAGAAGTTTCCTAAATAATTCCTTATCTGACTTAATTTTATTCCATCCTTCATATGGTGATATACTGTTATCAATATGCGCATATATAATAGACTTATGGAACTTCTTTATAATTTTAGAAGGTGTTCGTAAATCTCTATCCTTTGATTTAATATATTCAAATTCTTTAATACATTCTTCATCAGTAACAGGATGTACAGTAGAAGGTGGAAAATATATATCCTGAATCTTTTCAAATTCCCTGTCTAAATACTTATCAACAACTTCATTACAATGTGCAGTCGTGCAATTCGCACTCTTACATAAATTATCTTCTGTCTCTTCTTCGCCGTTTACAATAACCGGTTTATATTTAGGTTTACTTAATAATTCAGAAATATTAGTATATTTGTTAACTGATTTCTCTTTCTTCTTTTCTTCAGGTTTATCTTCTTTTTTAACATCTTTATGTTTAGTCTCTTTAACTTTCTTTTGTTCTTTAACTGGAAATGCTTCTTGAATACTGGTTTCTACTAAATCCTGTTTTTCAATGATTTCATTTATATTATCATCAACAGTATATTTAACTAACAAAACTGGTTTATATTTAAAACGTGGAGCTTTACTAGCACAACTTGTAGAACAATATTTTGTATACAATTTTGTATTCTTCCCTATCCAAATAACAGGTTTACCACAAACAGGACATTTAGGTTTCTCATAAACCCCTTTCCTTATTCGCTGGACAGTCTCAAGAATAGAAGATGAATCATCAAATCTATTATTCAAATAATCTAATATAATAGGATTATCTATAAGTTCAACATATTTGTCATATATAATATGATTAATAACAACATAATCATTCATATATTCAGAATTATCTATAGACTTCTGCCATTCCTTAAATCTATCATCTCGATGTTCTGCAATTTTAAAACTGTCTTTATATTGTTCTCTACATAATGAATTATACTTTGATTTACATATAGATGAATCACATGTTTCTTTATAACCGTTTCCTATTCTTCCACTCCATCTTGCTTTCTTACCGCAAAACTTACATGTTACAACAGAATGCAAATCATGAATAACATAATATAATCTCTCTAATATATCTTCATGATGTGTTAAAAAATCTGTGAAATCATAAACTTCTTTATTTACATCTTCATTATTTTTAACTATATAAATTAACTGTCTTAAACTTATTTCTTTATCATTATATTGTTTTATATAATCATTTAATTGCATAATAATACTTTATTATTTCTAATATTATTTATATGTTAAAAAAACTCATTTGTTTTAACGAAAATATAAATTAAAGTCCATAAGAAACTAATCTTATGGACTTACATTTTTATATATAAATTTTAAATTTCCAGGACCAAATATTCTATAATACTTTAAAGAATGCATTATTTCAATTTCTGTTAAATGCTTATCATACCCTAATGATACTAATTTACTCTTTGTATAATTCAATCGATTCTCTCTTATATTATTAACAACCCACCAATATTCATTATCAATAACTTTATCTATATAAAATCCACTATTAATGTATGATGTTCCTTTTAAATCTATCCATGATAAATCTGCATAACTATATATTGAATTTATATTAAACTTATTAATAACATAATTCATTAATTTAGAAAAACCACCTATAACATTAATATATTTCTTTGTACATAAACGTAATAATTCATATGAAACTTCATCTTTATTATTACCAATTAATTTACGAGATTTACCCAAACCTATTACTTCAACTAACTCATCATTAAAAAATAATCCTACTTTTATTGAAGCATTAACAGATCCATGTAAATGATTTTCATTACAGAAATCCCTATATAATTTAGGAGCCAATTCTTTAATTAAACATTTTCTTGCATATATATGTTTATTTAGTTTTAATTTACTAGATAAACGGCTTAATATAATGTTTTTCTTATAAATATCATTCCAATCATCTTCCCATATATAAATCAAAGAATAACCACAGTTTTCAATAAATTCTTTCTTCTTATAATGATAAAAATTATCTTCTTTCTGTAATTCAGAATGCCAATATAATCCATTACAATCTATTGCTAAATTTAACTCAGGAATTAATATATCAACTTCAAAATGTTCTTTACCATTATAAATATGTTTATTTGTTATGACAGAATATTTTGTTTCTTTAATAAGATTTCCTATTTCACTAACTACTTCTTTTTCAAAATTACTTCTAAATGTTAATTCTTTATATTCACATTTATTACAATATATATGATTACTATTCCTATAGTAATAGTTTATTGCTTGTCTTGTAATTTCATTTATATGTCCACATTTATTACATTTAATTTTAAATAAATTATTATTATTTGAAATATATGTATAATTTAATTCTTCAATCTTTTTAATAATGTCATTTAATGTGTTTTCTTTACGTGTATCAGTAGCGATTTTTGCAAATTTAATTTTTGCATCATCACCATATTTTTCATATATTTTATCTCTTACATCTTTAGATGATAAAGCATATTTACAACCATATTTTTCTAATGTTGTGTTCTCTCTGTTTTGTTTTGCTAAATCAGTCTGAACACCACATGATACACCATTATGTTTCTTTTTAAAATCATCAAAAAACTTCTTTTTAAATTCAGGATCTTGCATATTATGCGTATAACCATTATGGTTTTTTGCATATGTTTCCCTCATTTTCTTTTGTATTTCTACAAAATTATGATTAAACTTATTTCCATATACAACGGATTTTGCACGACATTCTTTTGAACCACATGTAGGAAAATATCCATATGTAAATTTATGAAATTTCCTGGATTTTCCACAATGAGGACATTTTTGAATTTCTGTTATATTATTATACCAACAATATACACGTTCTGGATTAGAAGGATTATGTTCATCTAAAAAAGAAGTTTTCTTCTTTAATATATCCAATAAATCTTCATGGTATCGTAATAAATTATTAAATTGTCTTATATTAAAATCTTTTCTATAGTCATCTAAATTTGATTCCATTTAAGTATAATTATACTTTTATATATTATATATATAAAAAAAGAAAAGTCTCTAAGAAATTAATCTTAGAGACTTTATTATATAATATTGTTTTGATAAAATTATCAAAGTCCAGCAACGTCAACACAGAATGTAAGATACTGAGTTTCAGGATAGAAACCTGCATCAACAAGAGCATATCTTGATTTTATCATTAACTTTGGAGACATTGTACCCTCAGCGATAATCTGAACTGATTCAGCCATTACGTATGGACAGAAATGAACACCTGGTTCATCTTTACCACCCTTACGACCAACAAGTACACGGTTATCAGAACCACCCATGAGAGGATCTACATAGATTGTTAAACCGAACATTCCACCGATTGGATAAAGTGAACCACCATTCTGTGAAATTGTGTTAGCAACAGGAGAGAATGTATAGTTAGCATTGCTCTGAAGAAGAGTTGCGATTGTAATGTTAGTTACTGCGAATGTAGCTGCACCATAACGACCTCTCTGGAGAATCCAGTTAGAAGCTGCGAGGAAGTTAACTGCTAATCTCTTAAGAAGAGTATCACGGTTTTCGAAAGCAGCGCCAGAAGGAATATACATTGGCTTGTAAGGAAGTGCAACGTTTACATAACTCTTATAAGCAACACCAGTAGGATCATTCTGTTCTGACTGAGGAATTGCAAGAGCAGGAGTCATACGAACACCAGAAGTTGCAGTATAAGATGGATCAAAACTCAAGTTCAAGTTAGCTGCAGGACCTTCAACCTCAACAAGCTTGTAGTGGTTCTTCCAACCAAGAGCGAACAAACGAGATGTGATATGACGGTTAATAGTTGCAGAAAGCTCATTGATACCAGCATTTTCTACCATCTTAATAACATCAATACCCCACTGTTTCTGAAGGTCTGTTACCTGTTCCTGAGTTACAGCACAACCAACCATGATTGTACCAACCTGTACATGCTTTGTAAATAACTGAAGTGAAAGTTGACGAGCCATTGTCTGCTCACCAGTACCACGACTCATTGGTTCATAAAGTGTAGTACCATCCTGATATGTACCATACCATGCATCACGATCACGTTCACCAGCACCAGTGAATCCCTGAATCTGATCTTCAAGCATTGAGATAAGACGAGGAGCGTGAAGTGTAAGAACTACATTTACTTCTTCAGCAGAACCTACAGGAGTATAAACTGCTTCAAAATCAAGTGCACCACCGTTGAAATATGCGCCAAGTGACTGTGTACCAGAAACAACCTTGAACATAGGATCACCATCGATACGAGACCAACCAACGAACTCAACAACAAGCTCGTCTGCTTTATGAGAAGGATTTTGCATACCGCCATCAAGTACATCCATCTTTGATACAAGAGTTGTACCAGCAGGCATTGCAGAAGCACCCTTCAACATACGCTTAATCTGTGCAGGAGAAAGCTTAACAGCTGCAGATGAATCAGTTGTAGAACCATCAACAATTGTAGCCTCACCAGGAGCGATAGAAGCCTTGAATGCATGAGGAAGACCATACATCTCAAAAGGAGCATTTGACTGAGAATTTGCCTTAGGATTCTGTGTTCCAGCAGAATATGCAGGTGTAGCGCCAAATGGCTGCTTTGAACCAGAATATACATAATCCATATAAGGAAGAACACCAGTAGGACCGTCAATTGGAGTTGTATTTACAAGCTCGAAACCGATAGTCTTAGCAGCAACCTTAAGAGCAAGAGGTAACAAAGTAGGATACTTATCACCAGAACCAAGGTTCTTATTATCTGCGTAGTCAGCACCAGTTAAAGCAGGCTTACCAGCAGGAACTGGATCACCAACACCAATTGTGTTATAAAGGTTATTATATGGTTGATATGTTCCACCGAACTGTGAATATGCATTAGATGGCATTACAAATGCATCCTCATTCAACTTAGCTGTATTATGTGCAAGCTTAGACATCCAAGCAAGCTTATCAGCATCTTCAACACCTGTAATCTTCTTAATAGTAGGTGCCCATGATTCGTAGATAGCTTTGTCGCTATTCTTAGCAGTTGCACGATTTACATATGATTCGTAAGCCTATGCAACAGACTTATTACTTTTGATTTTCATATTAAATTTTTGTTTATTAATTTTTTTGTTAAATTTTATATTGAATTTCTTAAAATATTTATCTAAGTTATTTTTATAAAAAATTTGATTTAAAACTTATGTTTAAATATTTATTCAATATAATAACGGTAAATATTTGAATTTACCTGTGTAATTGTTAACTCAGATTACCAAATCAAATTATTTACATAACGAAATCACTATATTAAACGTTTGATTTCCATATAATTACACTTTTTTATTTATAAGTATATCTTATTAAAATCTAGTCTTTAAATATAACCATTTTAATTTATTATGGTTAATTCAGTAGAATTAATTATAATAATTAATTTATTAAGTATTCTGTTGTATATGTTATTTATCTAATTATTTATCTATATTAAAATAATTAGAAAAGAAATTTACTTAGAAATTGAATCGTTTTTTGCAAATGCTCTATCTTGTTGAACTTTTACATAAGCATCATAAAAACTAATAGTATCACTTGCAAATTTAGTATTTAGTTTTTTATGTATATCTTTTACTTCTACACGAATATCTTCTATTGATTCTCGCATAGCTGGTTTAGTTACACAAATATCCCATATAATAGAACCAAGCACGAATAAAATTATCAATATAGAACCTATGCAACTAAATGAATTATAACATTTTTGTGTCTAATTAGTATCAATCATTTTTCATTAAAGAGATTTAATTTTAATTTATTATTTCCACTGTATTAACTCTTTAATTATTTATCTTTAAATTCTAATGAATCTGAAACTTCAATTTTTTTATATTTTGCACTATTATTACAACGATCCATTGCTCTCTTATATTTTTCACCAAAAAAATGATATGTATATTCATTACGTTCTTTTAATGCATTAATATCTAATAACATTGGATCTTCTGGATGATTCTAGTAAACAAATCGATAAACTAAATCAAGTTCTAATTGCATAGTTTGATATGCATGTCGATTAATTTCTTCCTCTATATTTATCACTTCTAAAAGATAGTAAATATCATCTGCATAATCATCTTTATCTACCGCATCTTCTACTACATCTTTTACAGTTTTTACTTCTGTTCTTAATTCCTCTATTTCATTTGTATATATCTTAGAATAACTAAAATATATTACACCAAGTAAAATGACGATACCCAGTAAATTTCTTAAAGATTTGGGGATCTTAAACAACTAATCAATAAACTCTTTAATTGCTTCCTGGTCTCCAACTTTTTTGAAAAAATAGGAAAGAATCTAAAATATATACATTTCTAATTTATTTAATTATGTTATTTTAATATTTATTTCATTTGAATAAATGTAAAAAGAAAAGGGATAAGAGTTCAGTTAAAACTCTTATCCCTTTAAAAAATATATTTATATACTTATGAAATAGTTTCACTTACTTTATTTCTATAATTATTTCTACCATGATAATATCCATTATTTATGTAAAACTATATTTTATCATCTGTTATTAAAACATTATCTATACCATTTGTGTACCAATGTTTACCTATATTTGGTTTTATATTTTTACATAATTTTTCTTGACGTGCTTTTAAAGCATTATCTATTGATTTCTAACATGGTCCTTTTATATATCCATTATTAATATAATATTCTAAATCTGTTGGATTTATATATTTATTTTTATTATCTTTATGAATACATATTTTCCCTTTTTTTGACTCTTTTATTTTGTCACAAATATCTTTAGAACGTTTAATACCATAAAATGGTGAATCTTTACCTGATAATTTACCTTTCATAATATTTCGCATATGTTCTTTAAATTCTTCAGTCTAATGACAACCATATCTATTATTTCGCGTTCCTGAATTTATATGTTCAACTAAACCATTTATATATCTATAATCATCTTTTGAACATATAAATGTTTCATTTGTATGTGGGTCTACTACAACAACATGATTAGTTAAAGGTGCATTTCCTCCTAAACATAAATTATAATTATTACAATCCTTTATAAATTCTTCATTGACAATTTCAGACTCTTTATTTAATAAGTCTGTTCTATTATTAAAAAACTGTATAATATATTTTATAAAATTTTCTGAACCATATTTTTTATATGCTTCATTTAAAGCGTACCCAGAACCAGAATAATTATCATTAATATCTTTTGTAGAATGAATCCCTATATATATTTTCTAATTTATTTTATTATATATTTTATATAAATAGTGATAATAATCATCTTCACCTTTAAATATATTAGTTGTCTAATATATTGTATTTAATCTTCTATATCTATATTTTCTTGTATCTTTTTTCATATAATAAAAATAGTTAAAGTATTATATAAAAATACTTTAACTATTAATTTTTTTACTTATTTATATTCTTTGAATACTCATCAATAAGAGTATTCAAGAATTTCTGTCTATCAAATCCAACTTTCAAAAACTTAAGCAACATTGGTGAATATCCCGACATAAAAATATTACCATACTTATCTGTTTCTGGAACTGTTGTATTACGTGAATTAAATGACCACCAAACTAATTTAGTATTCATACTATTCTGCTTGAAGATATTCATCATTTCATCCTTTGTTTGATTGGAACCACTATCAAACTCCATATCTGATAATACGACAATCCAATCTGGTGCGTTCTTTGAATCAAGTTCCTTCAACTTTGCACATACAGCACCAAAGTCTGTATTAGAGCAATCACCTGTATACATTGATTCAAGTTCTCTCTTATATGGAGATTCCTCAACAAGATGTTGCTTTGCAAATTTTGGTGATATTCCCCAATAACCTCCGCGTACATAAGTATTTTCTGCACCAAGCTTCAACAATACAGGGTGTGAAGAAAAACTCAAAACTGTATCAGGTGCATATGTTGAACACTTTGCAAGATAATGACCTACTGCTAAAGCCTTTCCATAGCTATCATTACTATCTTGCATTGAACCAGATGAATCTACAACAGGAATCCAACTTCCTGAAATCTTTTCAATCTTTGAAAAGAACAAATCAGGGTCAATCTTATCACGATTCTTATAAATGTCATAAACATTTGTAGTAGAAATTTTCAATTCCTGCTTACCTGAACGAACATCTTCCAGATACTTCTGAAATCTTACCTTTGTATCTTCACCTGTTGAAAATCGATTAAAGTACTTAATCATTGCAAGTGATGGAACCTGTGAGAAAATAATCTCATCTGTTCTATGTCGTGATAACTTATTTTCTGTTGTATCAGACTTAATGAAATGCCCATAAGTCTGCTTATTCATATGAAACTGCTTTGCAATTTTACGAGCAAGCATAAGATTCTTAGAAGAATATCTTGGCATCCACTTCTTACAAAGTTCATTTCCTGACTTAATTTCACTATACAAAAACTCACACATTTTTGCAAATGAAATGTCATCCATTTGTTCCCAGCCGATAAACAAATCATCGAAACGACCAGCTTTTACTACATCAGATGGTGTTACCTCTGCTAATAGCATAAGACGACGACCAAGTTCACGTCTACCCAATCCAAAACGAGGGTCTCTCATCATCATAGCAAACAACTTTGCAGTCATTGAAGTTCCAATATATGGAATTTCATCAAGATGCTTACCATAATATTCTGACATAAAGAGAATATCCAACATAGGATTCATTGTGGTATTATATGCATTATCACCATTCTCTGTAGTCTTCATTGCAAAAATTTCTTCCAAAGTCATAATCTTTTCTTTTTAAATTTTGTTATTACAAAAGTTGTTTAAATATTAATTACCTAAATATTATATTAAAAATTGCGGACTTAACTTTCATTTTTAATAACAAACAAGAGTCTATTTACCATATCAAGGATTATCTTACAAATAATATATTTTCTAATTAATTTGCTGTTTTGACTCTCATGTATTTTTTATATGAACAAATATGTATTTTGTCTATCTAACAAATATTTTTAATTTTTATTTGCACTTGGTAAATGTCCATGTGAAATACACCATAACATTAAATCATATACAAGTGAAATAAGTTCATCACCTTCAAGTTCAGGATCTTTAAATTCATGTTTTTTTATTTTAATGTGTTTATATATACCTTTTGTATTAATAGGTTTATATAATATTTTATACATATAATCAATATCTTTATTTTTGTCTTTTTGTTTATTTATATGTAATTTTAATGTATGATAATTTTTTGTTTCATCTATATTAACTGCATTATATTCATTATCACAATATATAGTTGATGGAAGTAAATCTATCATTTGTTCAAGTGTCCAACTTCTATATGATAATTTTGTATTAACTCTATAATAATTAGAAGTACCAAAATGTAAATCATTGTATGATGTTGTACGTTGTGTCAATACTAAATCAAATTCATAACTTATATTATCAAGTGAATTAGTATGTGAAAAACACATATGAACATGTTTATATGATGGAGAATACCCGCCATATACATCATTTATTTTCTTTTGCTCACTTTCTGTTAACCACGTTCTCATATTATTATAATTAAAAAAAGAGTAGATACATATTGTTTTTATGTACCTACTCTTTATCATATATATTAAATATTAAAAAGTCTAATTAGAATTAAACTAAAATACGAATTGCATGTTTTGGTAATTGTGTTACTTTACCTGCAACTGTACAATCTACAAGGTCTGTATCATCTGTAGTATCTACATATGACTTAGGATTTACTTTAATCTTACGTAATGGTTCATCATTTTCAGAAGCAATTACAGCAGGAATCCAATCTTCAACATCAATGTCGATATTGTCTTTATGCCATGTTTCTTCTTTATCACCTACATAAACTCTTACGTCATCTACACCTTCTAGAATATCTTTAAGATTTGCTTTAAATCTTTCACCATTCAATGTATTTTTCAAAACCATTGAATCTACTACAATATTACATTCAACTGTTTTCCCATTTAAATCTGCCATTTTTTCAGCTTTAGGGTTTTCCGGTGTTTTATTTAAATTATTCTTATCGAATTCAAATTGGTCTGGTGTATTATCAATATCCTTAAATTGTGAAGGATCTGGTTTAATATCCTTTGAAGTTACATCAATTGTTTTGCCATTTTTTGTAATTTTCAAATTTTGTTTATCACCAGTTTCTTCATCTACTGCAAATACAGTCCAAGGTTCATTTTTATAAAGAACTTTATCATTTACTTCATATTCAATAACAGCACCTTCTTCTAAGAAAGGATTTTTGTTATGTTCAGTAACAAGATTTACATTAGGAAGTTTTGGTTTTACTGCTTCATTTTCATCCTGCTGTGGATCTAATGCACCAACTAAACCATCTTTCTTTTGTTTATCTTCAATTTCCTGTTTAAAATCATTTTCTTCTTTTGTTCCATATTTAGCGTCATTCGCCACTTTAGAATTATCAATATCATTATCTGAATCAATCTTTGTAGAACGTTTAATCTTACAATTTTCATTCATATACTTATTATTACTGTCATATGGTTTTCCAGTTAATGCACTGAATATAGAAGATATGATAAACATACAATCATCGCTATCTGTTATGTTATAAGATGTAAGTTGTTCACCTTTATCTGCATAATCGACTTTTAATGATTCTATTGTTTGTCCAGGAACTTCATCTTTGAAATCTTCAATTATTTGATAAAATTCTTTTGCATCACGGTAATAAATATCTGCACCAATTTGGTAAATTGCATATGATTCAGAATCGTCAGATTCATAATTATCAGAAATAATAAAATACTTTACGGTATCAGAATCATGTCCTTCTGTTGATAAATCAGTAACTATAACATTATTTCCGTCTTCATTTGCTTTTTCAGCAGATTTTATAGCCTTTACATGCATTTTACTTAATGTATCATAATCAGTTTCTTCATTATAATCTTCTATTGGATTATTACCAGTAGAATCGGATGTAGAAATCTCGTTTGTGGTACTTCCATCAATTATCTCTTCTGTGAGAGGAGTACCTTTCTAATCCTTTGATTTAGAAGCCTTGATGGTAGCTTCATTTAAGAAAAAACTTTTTCCTGCCTTATTTTTAAATACAGGTGTGATCTTAATAGACTTATGTTCTTTAAGTGGTTTCTTTACATTAACCTTTTTTGATTCTGGAATTTCTGTTCCATCTGCAGAAGGTGCCGGTAATTCAATTTCTGTATTTCCTGACTTATATGTAGGGATAATTACAGTTTCTTTATCATCAGTATCATCATCAGAATCTTCATCGTCCTCATCTTCATCATCAGTTATATCAGACATTTTAAAGCCAAACATATCATCGTCAGAATCATTATCTGAATTATCATCATCATCTTCATCTGATAACTTTGTTAATGGATAATCCCAATTGTCATCATCGTCGTCATCATCATCTAAATCTAATTTCTGAGAATATTCTTCACGATCTTCATCATTTCCATCTCTTAAATATGCTGCTTCCCAATCATCATCGTCATCATCATCATCTGCAAGTTGTGCAGCAACAGTTGGACCTATTTCTTCATTTGCAGGTTCAGCAGTTTCGCAAACATCACTATAATCAGGATGATTCTTAATTGCATCAATAACAGCAGCATAAAGTTCATTTGTCATAGGTTCGTTATCAAGAATAGGATTATTATCATCATCCAAGTAGAACTCAATTGTCTTGTTCTCTACATACTTCTTACCTGTGCCATCAATCATAGGAACAATTACAATAACAGAACCTGATTTTTCTTTCTTACCATCTTTAACATTCTCATCAAACATTACGTCTGCAATTTTATATGAGAATTTAGGCTGATATGTTTCTTCTTTCTAATCTTCAACGGTTTTAGGTGTATTAGCTGGAATATCTTCAATCTCAGAATTTGTTCCAAGCGGATCTTCTGTATCACCACCAAATACATCTGTTGCTTCATCACCAGGTTCAGCAGTTTCTTCATCATCTGAATTATCACCCATATCAACTGTTGTCATAGAATTATATGTATCTTCATCATTATCTTCTGATGCAGTTTCTTCATCATCTTCAGAATTTCCAAATTCATCTTCATCATCTGTTTCAGTTTCATCAGAATCTTCTGGTTCAAATATATCTTCGTCATCATCAGTAGATTCTGTATCATCTGTATCATCATCAAAATTAACTTCTTTAAATGCTTCTTCATCAGAATCATCATCTGAATCTTCATCAGAACCAAATACATCATCTGAATCATAATCATCATCTGAATCTTCAAAATCCGTTTCATCATCATCTGAATCGTTATCTGCATCAATTGCATTAGCTGCTGCATCATCAAATCCAGTACCTTCAGAATCTTCATCATCATCTGAATCACTACCAAGGAATTTTGCAAATTCATCATCAGTAATACCTTCATCTGACTCTTCATCATCAAAATTATCAGTTACTTCTGAATCACCGTCTTCACCACTTAATGGTTGTGAAAGTTCATCTTTTGACGCATCAACTTCTTCATCAGACATAGGTTCATTTGGATTTTCCTTTGTTACAGTACCATCATCTGTTGTTTCGTCATCATCTGTATCATCAGAATTATCTTCACCTGTTACATCATCTGCTTGCTTCTGCCATTCCTTATATTCTGCTTTAATATCATCAAGTTTCTCTTCTGCATCTGCAATAGCTTTTTCAAGTTTCTCTTTATTTTCATCAGATGAAGATTCAAGAGCTTTATTAAGTTTTTCAATCATATCTTCATACTTCTCAATAGAATCTTCATACTGATTCTTTGTCTCATTAAGTTTAAGAATAATCTTATCTTGAGATGGAAGTAAATCACTGAATAATGATGATACATTAATACCCATATGTTCATTTAACTTATTCTTACAGAAAATAGGATTTACGTTTCTGTAGAATGTATATTGACCAATCGCATCATTATGTGTTGCGATGAATATATTCTGATCAAGTTTAAACAAGTCTGCATTAATATTATTATTCTCATTAAGAGTTACATGTTTAGCCCAATCAATCTTTGCAATATTATTGAAATTTTCCAATAAACAAGAACACATAATATAGAAATTTGTATCATAATCATCATACTTCATACACATTTCACGAAGATTACGAAGTGTTTCTTTTGATTCTTTATGTCCATAAATATCAACATAACCTTCAAAAATTGTTGCATACTTATTATTACTGTGAAGTATAATATGATCTTCATTTATTTCAACATGTGGATCATTTACAAGACGACAAAGTTCAACAAATCTCTCATCAAGCTGATCAACAAGTTTATCTTCTAATACAGCAATGTTATTTCCTTTCTTTACATAGAACTGTCCGTTAACATTGAAAATTGCTTCATTTTCCTTAACATACTGAACAGGCGTATAGATATTAGAAACTGATGCATTTTCTCTAATAATATTAATCTGATCTTTAATATTTAATGCTTTTTCTGTAAGTTCATTTGCTCTGCGAGAATTATCTGAATAGATAACATTAAACATTTCATTTATATAAGGATCAGAAGCATATGGCATTAACGCATTACGTAATTGAACTCTGTTAATAGCATTAGGTTCTTTTACATAACGAGCAACATCTTCTTGAATAAGGTCTACATAAATGAATGAAGAATGGTCATCCTTCATTTCCTCTAAAATCTTAGTAAGTGTAATTTCTTCACGTTTTGAATCTACCTTTTCGGTAATAGACTTCATTGCCTTACTAACAGGAAGCAAATAATTAAATTTAGATACGTTCTGAAGGAATGTTTCATAAAGTCTCTCTTCATATGCACCTTGATTAATAGCATTAGAATAAAGATTAATAACTTCCATAAGACGCTGATTAGACGAAGCGTCTGAATGACGAATGTTATTAATATGTTCGGAAAGATTAATTCCTTGATTATTTGCAATAGCATTTAAACAGAAATCATCTTTTTCTGTTAAACGTGCTTTTTCATCTTCATCAAGTTTCTCATCAATATAACGTTGAACCTTTGAGAAAATCTGGTCCATTGTTTTCTTATCGCGTTGTTCCTGAAGTTTCTTTTCAAAATTCTTTACTTCAGACTCATTAACATAATCTGCATGGATAAAATTAGCAGACATAGAAGATTCTTCAGTGAGAAGAATATTTAATTTAGTTGCAACTGGATCACCATCTTCTACAAGTGGAGACAATGCTTCAACGAGATTATCCTTTGTTTCTTGACATTTATTTGCAACATATTGATTATACAAATATTTAATATTATCCTTTGTTAAAGGATTCTCAATCTGTTCAATAAGTTGATAACCAACAAGATTTGCTCCGTCAGTTGCCAATGTATTATTCATCCGTTCAATAACAGTCTTAATAGATTTATTACCTTTTGCATATTTAGCAAGTCCTTGTCCAAACTGCTCAAAAAGCATAAAATCCTGAGCACCATTTGCAAGTGCATTATTATAGTTAATCAAATAGCTCATTAATTCGGGGTTCTTATGTCCCTCTTCAATAAGTCCATTTACATATCTATGAATATTGAACTTAGTGGTGCCATCGAAGTTTTCTGTATCTCGATTAAAACTTTCTTGAATAATATTACGAACGCCTTCTAAAAGCTCGCTTTTATTTAATTTTCCCATTAAAGTTTAAATATGTATTTTTATTTTTATTATTTATTATCGAAAAAATTAAGCATATTTTAAAAAATATGCTTAAACTATTAGTATTGAATCACTTACACATTTATTTTCAGTATTATAGTGATCTCTTAAAATTAATTTTACAGTTTTTGTATTAACCTTTCTTGGATAAACGAAACATTCAAATTCTATAGGATTATTTTCATCTATCATGAAATTTTTAAGATTTAATTTAGCTGGAACTTCTTTTAACTATCCTTTATTATCTTCATATGATATTATACAGTCAACTTGTGGTTTTGCTGTTATAAAATATCCTTTATTTAATACATAAATAGTAGATTCATCAACAATACGTGTTTCCGGATCCGGATACATATAAATTTCAGGATTTGTATAAACTGTACATTCATCTGTATTAGGTACTAAAATATCAATACGAGATGGATTCTCAATAAAATCTAGTGGTATTCTCCAATGATAGAAATTATGATTATCGACTGAATCTAAAAGAAACTGTTCGCCTTTATCATCTTCATATAAAATATCAACTTGAAGAAGATCTCTATCTTGATATGAATATTTCCATTCCACAAGAAGATCCTGTCCAGAAACTAGAATCATATCTTCAAAATCTGTTACCCAACGTAATGGACCTGTTATTTTTTCTGGATGTTGTCTATTTACCCATATAGCATAACCCATATTATTAATAGCATTATCTACAGGTCTTTCATTATATCTGTCAAATATAGGTTGATATGTTTCACACTATATTGTAAATGGAACCTTTATCATCGTATCAGATGGTAACTGTCCGAATGTATAAGTGCCTCCTGCAGTTGGTTGATATGCAGATTCTGGAAATCCTACACGTACAGGTACAACAGTTCCTTTATAGTTTATATGAAATGTTAAATTTTTATAAAAGAATTCTCGATATGCCTGATTTATTTTCATTGCTTCATTCATTGTTGAACAACGAATTTCTACATTAAAACTGTATGTTAACGGCATAGAATATAGATATGAAACATATGACTTAAGCTTACCATTTTCTCTGCGCGTATATTTACCCATTACAAATCTGTTTGTAATATTTCCTGATTCTATCTATACACTTGACATTGATAAACGTCCCTAAGGATAAAAATCAAAATTACCGTCTATTTTTTGTAAACCTATATCGGTACATTCATCACTTGTAAAATTTGTATAATTATCTTGAATAAATTTTTCTGAATTCTGATTTGAACCGCCGAAATCATAAAAGAATGGAACACAAACATTTTCTATTCCTTCTTCTGTATCATCCCATCTCTATTCGTAAAATAATCTTCTGTTAAATACTTTTAATAAACCCACGAGAATAGCCCTATCAAAAACATCTGTTGTATTTCTGATTTCGAAAAGCTATTTAGGTGTTAATTGTGTTTTTGACATAATAAACTAAAATATAGTTTCAATATTTATTAAATAAAAAATGTGACTTATATTACTGGATATAAGTCACATTTTAACATTATCTTAATTCTTTATCTAATAGACATAAGCCAGATTTATAAAATTTCCATATATTTATGGTATATATATGTTCATTTGTTTCTTTGTCATCAAATTCAAACATATATCTTACTTTCATAAAATTACCATGTTCATCTTTTCCTTGTTCACCTTTATCTTTAGAACCATAGTATATAGATGTCATATAACCATAGGTTGGGACATTATAACCTTTATTTTGTAGATAAAGAATTGTTTCTTTATTTATAATAGTTTCAATTTCAATCAAATCTTTAAATGTATATATATCATACTTTTCACAAAGATCTTTTATTCTAAAAACTGCTTTTTTATCGATAAAAATATCGCCTCCATTTTTTATATATTCTTTTCCTTCGTCATTCTCGGTACACCATATTGCATATTTTTCTGAATTTAAAACTCCATCTATATCTAAAAATAAAAGTTTCATAATTTACAATATATCTTATTTCATTTAATCATCATCAAAATTATCATATATAGAAATTTTATTCTTTTTTCGTTCTTTCTGTTTTTCAATACATGGGAAACAGTATTCACCAATACCTTTTATATATTTTTCATTTGTATATGTTGGTTCACCTTTAAAATTAAAATTTCGTTGTTCACCGTATGCAATATGTTTCTTCTTTTTCCATTTAACAACTTTATCATGTTGTACTTCAATATCTTGAAGTTCTTTATATTTATTTTTTATTTTATATTTTTTGTCGCCTTCTATAACAAAACTAGATGAACCTTTCTTACTAATCTTATGTGACTGATGATAACTTCTAGACATCCTTTATATTATATATTTTATTTTTAAAATGTTTTAAAAAATCTTGATATTGATCATAATTTAATTCAATAAAATCATATTTTAATTTAAAATCAGTATTATTATTTGATAAACCATAATAAGAATCTGGTTGTTTATACAAAATCTGTTTATTGTAATAAATCTTATATGTATTGTATATACGATTTGAATAACCAGTAGGTTTATATATTTATATGGAAATAATACTGCTTATCAGTATAATTTTACCATCTAATGTACTAATATAATCATATTTTTTCTTTAATTTTATTGAAATAATTTTTGTAATTAATAACCCATATATTCATCTATTTCATCACATAAATCTAAAAATTTATCCTGTATTGCATTATCCAAAATTTGAAATTCTCTGCGTTTGTTATATTCGTCTTCTGATTTAATCACATCGGCCCAATCAGCATCAATATCATATACTTTTCTTGTATCTGTTGACATAACACGAATCATATTATGAATTTCTTTTTGCTTTCTAAAACCATAATCAGAATTATATCGTTCTACAAGAATTTCTTTTTTAAATATAGGAATAATACAAATAAGTTTCGTATTCATTTCATCTTTCTCACATGAATGAATACCAGGAATCAACAATGCAGACTTACCTGTTTCTACATTTATATTATATGATGTATTACTGCGAAGAAATACAAGATCTCCAATTTTAAATTCTGCCATAATTTTAATATCTTATTAATATTGTTTATTATTAACAATACAAAGATACACATATTATTTGAATTAAAAAATAAAAAAGAAAAAATCTTAATATATTATTTCTATAATAAGAATGTATATATTAAGATTTAACGTTTTAAGCCTATGAAATAGTAGATGTAGAGAGACTTGAACTCCCAAATTTCATACCTAGAATACCATGAAATAAACTCAAAATATTATTGAGTTGCGTTTACCAATTTCGCCATACATCTATAAAAAGGTAGTTTCTTATCCGAATGCAGTCTAACTACCAAACCTTGAGTATCACATTTCGTACGTTTCCCAGATATTGTGACATCTGCTTACTATATTACTATAATAAGTTAATCCTTGAATCACTTAAACCTAATTTAATAGGGATACATGTCAATTCATGATTAAAAAGTCTTTAGCTTAACAATATTAAAAATATCGCAAGGATTGCAGCCCTAATAAGATTCGAACTTATAACTTCACAATTAAATATTGTGTGCTCTACCAATTGAGCTATAGGGCCAAGGTTTTATTTTAAATTTCCACGCAATAAAACCTTAGATTTTTCTCATATCCGTTCATATTATTTAAATTAATGCTTTGTTAAAATAAATGTGTTAACCACTTCACCAATCAAGCATATTAGATAATATTATTTTATAGAGCGTGATATAGGATTCGAACCTATGTATATTTATTTTAATTCGATATATAACGAATCAAATATAATATGGGAATGAGTATAACTGTAATAGCTCTTGACCCAATGCTAATGCTAAAATCTAGGATTTTGTTTATGCTAAATGTAATCAAGCTAATGCTTTAGTCAATTTACATTATTTATATGTTGAATAATCTATAAAGTCTATTTTATTCTGAAAATAATTTCGCTTAAATAAATATCATAAATGAAATAGTTATTGCAACTGAATGAAAAAGAATAATTATCTATATGAAGAAATGATACAGGATATTGCTGTTATCGTTAAACATAGAATAAATGAAGCATATGATAATCAACTTCTTGAAGAATATGGGGCAAAAGATATATTTAATGATGTAATGAAAGAAGCCACAAAAGAAGGAAAAATCTTTTATACGCATCTTAAAAAATTTATTATTTATGCTATTAAGAAACTTCAGGAAACAAATCAATATAAGCAAGCAGAAAAGATGATGAATGCATATGTTCAGAAAATATAGAAATATATAAATGAACATAAAAAGATTACGCCACGCCGTATGTTAAAAATTACAGTTACTGTATTAGCAATATATGGTGGTGTATCAATGGTATAGGATTGTAAATCATTAATAAAATCATTACAAAATAATGTAGAAACATATGAACAAACAACAGAAGATATTTCAGATGTACAATAGGAAAATATTACTGTTGATGAACCAGAAGATTTTGTAGTTGATGTAAGAAATGAAGCAAAATAGGCATTAAGCGTTAAACATGTTTCATAGGAAGATATTAATAATTCACCTGCAAATAAATTTGAACATGATAAGAATTTCAATTTTAAATCAAGTAACAGTGCACGTGAATTTATTAAAAAACATGAAATGCTTCTACTCTATCCTTATTATGCAAACGAAGCTGAAGAAAAACAAGGTAAAGTAACTATAGGTTATGGACATGTTATATTAGAAACAGATGGTGCATTATATCAACAAATACAGCAATTAAAAAAGAAAGGTCTTATAAAGCAGTCATTTACTCGTGATAAGAAAACAGGAAAACTTATATTAAATCCTAAACATTGTAAACCAATTATTACAAAAGCACAAGCAAATAAGTTATTTTTAAAAGATATTAAGATAGCAGAAGATAGAGCATATAAAGCATTGCAAGATATGCCAACTGATGATGATAACGTTAAGTGCTATATGTTATATAATCAAAAAATTAGAGATGGATTAACATCACTATGTTATAATGCTGGTAATCTTAAACATGATAAGTATTCATTTATAACAAAAGGACTTGCAAAATGTAGATATGATTATAAAAACCAGAAAATTAATACAGGTGATTATAATGTATCATTCAGTTATTTTAAAAATATTAAAGATAATCCTAATAGAAGAAATGAAGAATATAGATTATTCTTTATGAATGCAAATAAATCAATGTCATAAAAATAAAAATAATAAATTTTAATATAATGAAGAAATTATTCGAAGCAAAACAAAAACCATTAGTTGTTTATAATCCTGCTGACATATTTATGAAATATAATATGAAACCAGGAGATTATGTTTCTATTGCATATATATCAGACGTTTTACAAGGTGAATCAAGTCATCCAATTTCAAGAAGTGGTTCTCAAAAACAATGTTATAATATTAACGAAGAAACAGATGCATAGTTAGTTGAATATATTAATGCACTTCCTAATAATAGAATAAAACAATTATTAACAGAATTTAGGGAATCTAAGAAATATTAGGATTTTTTAAATGGTACCAGTAAATTAAAGACATGTAAATTAAATTTAACAACAGAACATATTATTAAAGTAAGTCATCTTACATGTAACTGGAAAGATTCAAAAGCATTGGCAAAATTCTATGATAAGTAGCGAGATGCTATTTGGAAACTCCGTCAAGATTATGGTTTTGAAGATGGATTTGATGATAATTATGATAGAGATGAAGATGATGTAAACTGGAGAGATTCACATGATGGTAGAAATATAATGCCTCGTACAAAAAAGAATTATAACGGTAATGTATATAAAGATGCTACTATCCTTCCTGGTATTTATGCAAGTCTTTCAGATCCCGATAAAGTAGCATTTAGATTCGCTTATAATTAGAGATCTAGTCATAAAGATTCTGATTATTATTATGTAAATGGTGATGGAACATTATTCCCATTAAATAAAGCATTCATTACATTCTTAACATATGCATATAAGAAAAATAAAGAAGAAGAAATTTATCCTACATAGGAAGAAAGAGAATTTGTTGCTAAACTTAAATAGATTACTGATGAAGCAGCAAGTACAGCAGAAATGACACTTAGTTGTAATTAGATTTTATTTATGAAGTCAACTGCACGCACATCAAAGAATGCAAGAATTTCAGAAAATATTCCTTTTGTATGGATTAATACAAAAGCTGTTGTCAATAAATATGATTTTATTAATCCTAATGATTTAAATAACATTATTAAAAATCTTGTATATTCACTTGATGATACTGATGTTAATGGTACAATCGAAAATATAAATGTTAAAGGTAAATCAATAAGTGATCTTCTTAATATAGATATGTCTGGTAAAGCAACTGCTGATCCTGTAACCATTAGACAACGCATAGGAATTACAGAAGCATTACATATGTTAGCATATAAATTTACACAAACAAAAAAGAAACGTGCATTATATGAATCAATTATGAGAAATGTTTCTAAAACAATAAAAAGAAAATTACAATTAATCTAAAATAATAAAGAGATTGAATAACCAAATATTCAATCTCTTTTCTTTTATATTAAAAAATTAAAATCTAATAAATGAAACTACTTTTGCAGAAACATTAGGATCTGCAATCTTAAATACTTTATCAGGATTAACCTATAACATAATATTTGCTTCACCTTTATCTGCAACAGAAGATGTCCAATATCGTCCAGTACCAATAATATCTCTTACTTTATTAAGTTCTGGTAATGTTGGAAGATATGCACGATCAAAAATTTGTGATTTTACTTCATTTATCTGCTCGCTATTCAATCCAGATAACTGTAATTTATTTATAGCCATTTGCTTTGCAAGTTTTGCAGCATTATTACCATTATCTTCAAGAATACTTGTATAAAAATTTCCTTTAATTTCCTCTTGATAATAATAATTAGATCCTGGTGTAATCTCTAATTTCTATTTAGCACCAACTAACTTTTTCTTAAAATAATATGAATCATATACATTATTATTTCCTGGATTACCCAATGTTGATTCCTATGAATCTAATATCATAAATACAGGTTTCTTATCTAATGACTAATAACTAGAAATAACACATTTAGCAAATGATCCCTATGCATCATTACTTAAAGCTAAACCATTTGATTCATCCCATTTAAGAAACATACCTTCATTTGCTTTTCTCAAAGAATTACCTACTGTTTTAAAATATGGTTTTAAATCTGCATATTTTTCACCAAATGGTTCATCTTCAGCAATTTCATCATCTATATCTTCATCATCTGAATCTGATGTATCTACATCATCATAATCAGGATAATCTGTCTATGTAGTTTCTTCAGGTTCATCAACCTTTTTACTTACACTATCATCAAAACCATGTGAAACTACAGGTTTATCCTAAATATCCGGTTCATCTTCTATTGTATTATCATCTGTTTGCACATCATCATAATCAGGATAATCAGGAGTCTATACAGGTTCATCCTAAGAAATATTACCATCGAATTCACCGCCATTTTCAATATATAATTTCTGAATATCTGCTATACTACCGCCTGCATCTATATATGCATTACCAATATTCTTATATGCTTTTAATTTATTAATATCCGCATTATTATGTGGACATCCAACCTTCATAGTAAGCAAACCTGCAACATATTTCTATAAAAGAACTTCTTTTGTATCTTTTTTCATTACCTTTGCATCTTCACCTAATGTTGAACGCAAACGACTTGACATTGAACTCATTGAAGCCCAAATTTTTGGATCAATAGTTCTCTATACACGGGCTTCATTTAATATATCATTTATAAATGTTCTCATTTAAAATAAATCAATAATTATTTTATATATTTATTTTGTTATGATTCACCAATAATAATCTATGTATTTGATTTATTTTTAAATTTATTTAATATAATACATAATGAATTATTTAATGATTCCATATATTTCTCTTTATTCTTATTATATAAATATGAATACCAATTTTTATGCCATTTTGGATAGATTAATAAGTAATTGAGCTTATTATTACATGCTATATTATATTTTTTTACATCTCGTATTGTCCATTGTTCAATTAATGATTTATATCGTAAATGTGTCTATGCTTTTATTTTAAATTTATTTAATTGTATATTATCTTCATCATTATTTTTATATAGATGCATATTATGAAACATAGAACCTTGATATTCTATATATAAATTTAATTCTGGAATAAAATAATCACACATATATGGATAACTTTCACTTGTATACTAATACTTAGTATTTTCATAAATATTTTTTATCATATCATATAATTGTTTTTCTGCTTTAGAACTATTAAATGATTTATGTTGTTTAAACGTTTTAATAGCTTTTGATGACATTCCTCCATTAATACAATTATATTTTTCTAAACAAGTATTTTTAATTTTTTGTTTAACTGACTCTGTTTTTGTAGGATTATCGAAACCATATTTTTTTAAACATGTTTCCTTAAATTTAATGATAAATTCATTTGTTTGTGTATATGATATTACACCATATTTTTTTAAACATGTTTGTTGACGTTTAATTACAATATTTTCCCAAAAATTTGGAGTATTTAAACGTGTATTAATCATTTTCTATTTTATAATTTTAGATTTTAAAGGATTATCTACTCCATATTTTTTTAAGAACGTATTTTTTGCTTTATTCTACTTATTAATATCATTATTTGCACATTTATCTGAACAATATTTATTATATCCATTTATTGTTCTACCAGATAGATCCCATGATAATTTTCCTATAAATTTTACATTATTTTTACATGATTCACAAGAACATGTAGGTCTATTTTCTATATTTTTAAGAATTCTCCAAATTACTTCTTTATATGTAAATATATCATCTGGTATATCTATATACCTATATTTTAAATAATTTAAAATTTCTTCACTTTGCTTCTATATAAATGATTCTTTTATGTGTGCTGGTATAATTTTATTATCTTTTGTAAATATTTTTATTATGTCTGTATCTGTTATCATAAAATTAAAGAGTATAACTTTTAAATTATACTCTTTATTCTTTATTTTGTTTTAATTATAAAATTGTTGTCCATGCTTCAAATACTGCATCATCATATTCTTCATAAGGAATAGTAATATAACCATGATCTGCCCATGAAGTTCCCCATGAATTTCTAATAATAAATCCTTGTTTATTATAGCCAACGCATAATACACAATGCCCTCCTGCATAATTAGATCCTTTTCTCCAAAAATATGGATCGTTATCTGTAAAAACTGGAAAACCCATAGAAACTGGACCAAACATAATTAATGCACGTTTTAAAACTTCTCCTGATGGAACCAATGCATATGAATTAATTTTTTCTCCGTTTAAACCATTAGTTTTAAGATATTTTAATGCTTCTTTTATAGACATACCTTCCTAAGGTTTATTTGAACGAGAATTATATAATGTATTAATAGAGAAATTATTACATTTACCATCAGTTCCTACTTTACTGTTATGAAGATAGTCTAGTACACTAGTTAATGATTGACATACACAAGTCTATGTATTACCCTAATCACGAACAGGAGGCATAACATCTCTTAAAGAAAATTCATCAGGTAATGGTATTTTTGAATCAACATTTACTACTTGTTCTGTACCATCTAATTTAGATGGAATGCAACCAAAAAAATGTTTCTACTTATTATCCATATATCATTACATATATTTTATATATTTATTTTTTATATAATAAATGAAAGCATTAGATATTCGAATATCTAATGCTTTCTTTTATATTTTTATTAAGCAAAGTCACCACCAGTATCACCTCCACCAGTATCTGCAATTTCAGAACCACCAGATCCCATACCGGTATCACCACCGGAGAATACTTCATCTCCACCAGAGAAATCACCTCCACCAGAGAAATCACCTCCACCAGTATCTCCACCAGTATCACTTCCTGCTCCAAATGAATCATCAAATCCTGAACCTCCAGAATCACCACCGAAATCCATTTCGCCTGGTGCACCGTTACCTTGTTGTTCACCAACTTGCTTACCCATTTCTTGATGCTGTTTAATTGTTTTGGCTTGTTCTAATCGTTCAATAATTTCACCTTGTTTATATTTTTCATTAAGTGCAAAATCTTCATCAGACATACCTAGAAATTTCTCAATAAGGAATTTCATACTAAAGAATGGTTTATTTTCACCTAATTGAATTTGTGCTAAAGTACCTATAATTTCTGCACCCTATTTTAATGCAGTTCTTTCTTTTGCTTTAACAAATAAGTTTTCTTCATTGAATACAATACCTATACATTGTTTAAGCAATTCAGAATTAGCTAATTCTGGCATCATTAAACATATTTGCACCCATAATGGTTTTAACAAAATTTCACGATACATAACGCGAATACGACTAATAAATCTACTAAATGCATATTCTTCTCGTGTTATACTTGCATCATCACTACCTAATGGATGTGCACCATCCGCAACAGGATCAATCATAAATCTATTTGCTGGAACTTTTGTTTCTAATATAAAGCGTCTCCAGAAATATTTCAATGGTGTAATATCACTTAAATCATAACCTTCTGTAGGTATTTCTTCTATTGTCATTGAATTACCATCACGAATTGGAAAGAAATGAGTTTTAGAAAATGAAAAACGTGGTTGACCATTTACAACCATTTCACCAGATATTTCATCAACTGTTGTTTCTTCATTCCAATCTGCTTTTACTTCATTAACCTTTGCACGAGCTTTATCCTATGAAATATTACCTACTGGAATACCAACTTTAACACGCTTCTGTGAATTCATAATATTCCAAACCATTCTTGACGTTTCAAGTTGTGTTAACATTGTATATGATCTGATTAATCCTTCTAGATAAGAAACTCGTGAATTTTCACCATACATACCGGTTGACCATGATATATATACAATATTCGAATCTGGTATTTTTCTTTCCAACTAAGCATCACCTCTATATTGATACCATACTTTTACTTCTTTTCCTGTTTCATGATCTATTTCAATATCAGGTTCAAGAGTTGCTGCATCCAATTCTCTCATACCTATAATACGTGTAGGTTTCATAAGATTATCAACAACAATTTCAAATGCCAAATATCCTTCAACTAAGAATTTTTTAAAATAATTCCATGCATCATTTGATTTATCCCAACCATATGTAGAATATATAATCTTAAATGCTTTTTGACAATTTTTAATTAAATCATCTGCTGTTTCACCATTTGCACCTTTATAATTAGTGTTAAGTTTTAATTTCAGAAGATTTAAATCTAACTATGCAAAATAATTGTTTTCATCTAATATTATAGTTTCATCTGAAATAGTATCAAGAACAAAAGAAATTGTTTGTTGTGAAGCGAACTATCTTAACTATTCACGTCTCTATTGATATGATAAATCATAATATGCATAAGATTGTTTTGTATTTTTAGTAATATCAACATACTATGAAAAAGAATTTTGATCCTAATTTAAACCATCGTTAAATGGATATAATGAATCACCTGTATAATTATTTGTTTGAGCAGAACCTAAAGCTAATGATGTTTTAAGAATACTCTATGATGAATTTAAACTAAGAGAAGACAGATTAATAAGTGTATTGATTTTATTATGATCTGCTTTTCCTGGATTAAACTTTCTTGCTATATATTTTGTAGGCATTATTATGCTTTTATTTAGTTTTATTATTTATTATATAAAAAAATAGGTAATATGTTTATGAAAAATACATATTACCTATCAAACAAAATTAAACAATTAAATATATATTATGAAATATCATATTATCTATACTATGTATATCATAGTAAAAATGTAAATTTTAGCATTACCCATCTTTCACCTCGTGGCGGTATTTACATATCGAAAGACTGGAGACATCCGGAGTCGAACCGGAGTATTACTAACTTGTCAATAATAAACTATCTACGTGCGTATTTCTTAATTAGTTTTCATCATACATTCTTATGAGTTAAACAGTTTAATGTCTTAATCACTCTTATTGGACAAAAAGTATAGTGAGTTTTATTTAACAGAGAAAACACTCACCGAACTCCGTGGCGATGCTCAACTTACATTGTAAGGAGCGAATGCTTCAATGGGTTTATATTACCAATCCTACCGGATTAAGCTGCCATACGAAAATCAATTTCGTTGTCATTTAAATTTATTTGCTAAACTTCTTTGTATTACTACAAAAGGCTTTAACTTTCCTACACGATTTATTACCACATAATTAATAAGCAAAACCAAAAAATGTCCCCTAAATATTAATTACATATTTTATATATGTAACTAATTAAAAAGTCTACTTTTTCTTTAACTTTTTACCTGTTTTATAATAACGCTGTAACTTATTATTTAATACAGTATTTATCTCATTAAGTCTATGATTTTCAATAATTAACTTATTATATTTACTATATAATGTATTATATGATATATTAAAATCTTTAAGCATTTTCTCTTGCGCTTTAATTACATCATCTTGTAATAAAGCTCTTTTATCCTGTGTTTTAATTATATCATTATTTTTTTTATTAGTGAAGTATATATATCTTCTAGTTCTTTATCAATATTATTACTATTCGGCGTAAAAATAGCACTTAATATATTTGTAAAATAATCAGATAATTTCATAATTAATATTCTTATTGTGTTAAACAAATATAGTTAATTCCATATTTTTTGACATTAAATTTCCAAATACATTCATAGGAAGTGTTTTTGAAAATGTATCATTAACATACAAATCAATATAATTTGCATAACATGATGACTTATTCAATTTATTTTTACCGTCTTTTAGAACTGTAATTCTACCATACACAATATCACCTTCTTTAACATCACTTAAATAATTTGTCTTAATATGAATTCGTTTAACAATATATTTCGGTGTTGCTAAATAAATATCTCCATTGTTTGGTGCATTATCAATTGCATCCCATTTTGCCTTTCTTCTTGCTGCATTTTTTTCTTGTCTCTTATTGTATTCATCAATAGCATCTTCTTCTGTTTCAAAACAGCGAATTCGTGTATTTGTATGTGGTACATCACATACAGAAAGAAGATAATAACCCTCTCTAATTTTATAATTATCATCTGCTTCTCTTACAAAACATACAGTCCATTTATCAGCAGACGAATATCTTATAATATCATCAAAATAATATCTAATAGCGGGCGAAATTTCTTTATTAAGCTTTACAAATACAATACGTCTACTATCTTTCGATATAGGATCTACTGTATATAATGATTTACATTCATTATCTAATAGCTCTTTCTTAATAAGAAATCCATAAATAGTTCTACTAAAACTAAAATAGTATGATGATCTTCTACTATCTTCATAATTACCAAGATATAAATCTGTATTATCAATATAATATTCTTCTGGAATATTTGATAATGATTTATTATGGTCAAATGAATTTATAAATGTATATGACTTTGCTTTCATAATTTCTATTTTTCTTTCATTAATTTATATCTCAAAGATACATAAAAGTTTTTAAAATAAAAAATGGAGACTATATGAATAATCTCCATTTAATGTATAATATCATTTTTTAACAATCTTCTACATTTGTAATAGATACTTTATTTAATTCATCCTGCCAATTAATAACAAACTGTAAATTAAATAAATTATCTTCTACTAATTTCATATTATTAAGTCTCTTAACTTCATTATATAATGTAATTGCTTCTTTTACATTATTCTCCATTCTAATTGCTAAATCTGCAATTTCTGTGTATTCTTGCTTTAATATATCTTCTTTAATCATTTAAATTCTCTCACAATTTTTTTGATCGAAAAAGACAAAAAATATTATGTTGTTTAATTATCAGAGATATAATGTTTAAACTCATCCTGCAATTTTGTTAACATATGTTTAATCTTAACATCTCTAATTTCTGAATTTTTAATTACATTATATTGTCCCATTATAAGATCAATATAATTAACAACAGCTTTAGCATCTAATTTATCAATAACTGAATATAGATTTATCTCTGGCGTTTTTACGTTGCTTTCATATAATTCACATTCTGTTTTATTAGTAAAAACTTTTCCATCATCTGCATAATATTCTGTCTTTATAATTGTCTTCTGTTTCATAATTGTAAAAAATTAAAAAAATATTACTAATGTCATGTCGTTGGGGATCCGAGACTCGAACCCGGCCTAAGAGTTTTAGAGACTCCTGTACTGACCACTATACTAATCCCCAATACTATATTTTAATTTACATAACTATTAATTATTCTATATAATCACTTAATTTCTATTTGTAATGATAATAGGTTGATTTACATACATTGTATTTGGTTAAAAAATCTGATTCTGATATATTATTTACAATATCATTCTTCATATCTACTGTTAATTTACTGCAACCATTAGAATTAAATAACTATATCTTCTCATTATATTTAGATATTTTCTACATTAATTCTTGTTTATCACGTGATAATATATATCGTTTTTTAACTAAAAGATTACTGACAGTATGTTAAAACTTGAACAAATTTGAACTTTGCTCTTTATTAACTTCTTGCTTCACTCTATCACTACTTTTTAGGTTCATTTCTGAACGGTCATCCATAGTTGGATAGTCCACAAGCTTAAATTCGGGTGTACTGCATCCTATTTATATTTTATTACTAATTAATAATT
>UMGV01090854.1_pt1 | contig 60245 bp, 74 predicted proteins | sample 1965361 | NCBI WGS metagenome assembly UMGV01 (sample SAMEA4836081, study PRJEB28245) | human gut metagenome | biome: gut microbiome; material: fecal sample | place: Denmark | collected 2008
TTCCAATTGTTCGCTTGCATGATTTTATAGATTATTGTTAAGTTTTACTATACTTGATTTTATAGTACTAAGCTTGGGAATAATTTGGTTAGGTGTTAATAGTACGGGTGAAAGTTGTACGGTTTTGTTTATTTTTATTTTTCATTCTTATGACGTATTAGAATATAGGTTTTGCGGTCATAGCATGGGGGTTATACCTGGTCTCGTTTCGATCCCAGTAGTGAAGTCCTTTTGTGTTTTGTTTGTGTACTATGGTTTTCTATGGGAATTTCATTTCGCTGCAAGCCTTTTTCTATTACATTACTTACTTATTTTTTAATATTTTTATTTTATCTGTTTTTTTTATTTCATGATTATTTTGTCTGCGGTGATTTTATGAATATTAAAATATTGGACACTACTTTAAGAGATGGAGAACAGACTCCTGGTGTATCTTTAACTTCATTGGAGAAATTAAGAATTGCTACTAAACTTGATGAAATTGGTGTTAATTTTATTGAGGCAGGTTCAGCAATTACTTCAGAAGGGGAAAGACAGTCTATTAAAGATATAACTCAACAGAATTTTAATGCAGAGATTCTTAGTTTTTCAAGACCTCTTGAAATGGATATTGATTATTGTTTAGAATGTGATGTTGATGCAGTTAATTTAGTTGTTCCTACTTCTGATTTGCATATTTTTGATAAATTAAAAATTACTAAAGAGGAGTTACTGGCAATGTCCAACTCTGCAGTTGATTATTGTAAGGATCATGGGTTAACTGTTGAGCTGTCTGCTGAAGATGCATCCCGAACAAGCATTGATTTTTTAAAGACAGTTTATGTTAATGCTATTGAACATGGTGCTGATAGGGTTTGCTTATGTGATACTGTTGGTATTTTAACACCTGAATCTTCTTTTGAAATGTTTAAGCAATTAAAAGAAGATATTGATGTTCCAATTAGCTGTCATTGTCATAATGATTTTGGTTTGGCTGTTGCCAATACATTTGCCGCTTTGAAAGGGGGAGCATCAGAATTCCATTCTACCATAAATGGTATCGGTGAGAGAGCAGGCAATACTTCTTTTGAAGAATGTGTTGTTGGCATATACAAATTATTCCCTCAGTTTTCAACAGATATTAAAATTCATGAGATTTACACCATTTCAAAATTAGTGGCAAGATTGACTGGTGTTTATATTCAGCCTAACAAAGCAATTGTAGGTGAGAATGCTTTTGCTCATGAATCAGGAATTCATTCTGATGGAATTATTAAAAATGCCGCTACTTATGAATCTATAACTCCTGAACTTGTTGGCCGTAAACGCAGGTTCGTCATTGGTAAGCATATGGGTACTCATGGTTTGGATGTTAGACTAAAAGAGCTGGGAGTTAATGTCAGTAAAAATCAGCTTAAAAAGATTTGCGACAATATTAAAGTTCTTGCTGATAAAGGTAAAACAGTTACTGATGTTGATTTGCAGGCAATAGCTGATAATGTTTTAGAAATTAATCATAAAGACAGGATTAAGTTAAATGAGGTTACTATTGTATCAGGTAATAAGGTTATGCCTACTGCATCTGTAAAACTGACAGTTGACGGTGAGGAAGTTTTAAATGCTGGTGTAGGTATTGGTCCTGTGGATGCTGCAATCAATGCTGTTAACTCTTTGGATATCTTTGATGATATTGATTTTATTGAATACCATGTAGATGCAATTACCGGAGGTACTGATGCACTTATTGATGTAATTATTAAACTTCAGAAAGGGGATAAAATCATATCTGCAAGAGGAACTGAGCCTGATATTATTAATGCCAGTGTAAAGGCATATATTTCTGGTGTTAACCGCTTACTTTCTAATTAGGGTGTTTTTATGGAAATTAAAGTTTTAGGATTTAAAGGAAATATTGATTCTGTCAGCAAAACACTGGATAAAATTAACAGTCTTAAAAATAGTGATGATGAAATTATCCAGCTTTTGAATGCTGATGCAATAGCAGGTTTAAGGCATGTGGAACATGGTGTTAATCAGGCTTTTTTAGCTTTCAGAAGACATGAAAACCTTGCTAATGATTTAAGTGTTGAGATTTGTTTAAGATGTTCCGCTCAAAGACAGATTTCCAAAGCTTTTGAAATTCTTGGCCTTAAGGAAGGAAAAATGAATTTGTGCGCTATCTTAATAAACTGTTCTGATGAAAGTGTTGATGAATTATCTTTAATGTTTGATAGAGATAATAATGTTTTAATAGCTGATGAATTAAAATTAATGAAGATTTATGATATTGATAAAAATGAGCTGGCAAACATGCATATTGATGATATAATAATTGATAAGATAACTAAACTCATAGTTGATTATTAACAACTTCAATTATTTTATCAAGATTTTCTTTTTTTAAACTGCTGTAATCCAAATTTTTAACTTCAATTACAAGTCCTTTTTCTTTCAGACGATTATAGTTCGGACATTTTGTAATGAAAGCATGATGATTTATCGGCAATTCCTTTTTCACTTTCCAGATTATATCCTTCGGTTTGTCATGTTGGATAATTACATTAACGCCTCTTTTACTTGCATGAAATGTATTATTTATATGTTTTTTTAATATGTTTGTTGCATTTATTGTTTGTTCCAAATTACTTTTTACAAAATCAAGTTCTTTATCTATACCACTGCATATTATTTCATTAGTTTTACTTAATTTTTGAGGCAGTTTGGTATTTTCAAAAATTTCAGGTTTATTTGAGCTGATAAAGCCGCCGCTTCCAACATTTATGATTTTTGGAGATCCTGTTGAAGCAATTATGATGTCTGATAAATTTCCATTTCCCAACTCCTGTTTTTCATCTCCAATTCCTGCAGAAGCATCTTCAATTGTTGTGATTCCATTGTTTTTACAGTATTTTGAAATGCTTTTTGTATCCTGGTTTGCACTATATCCTGCAAAACTTGTAAATATTAGGGCGGAGTTTTTAGGAATATCCATTTCATTTAAATAATCAGTGTTTATCAGTCCTAAATCTGTTTTGAGGGTTATTATTTCCTTATTTAAATAGTTGGCAATTTGCTTAAAACCATTCCATCCTCCCTGGTCTGGTATAATGACTGAACCTTCAATAGCTGACAGTGCTATAAAAATACTGTTGTTTCCGCTGCTGGTTATTTCGCAGTATTCATGTCCTGTAATTTCTTTTACTTTTTTTTGGCAGTTTTTTTCAAAACTGTTGTTCCTGTCATTTAAATAAGGATTTTCGCCGCTGGCAACTTTAGCCATAGCTTCCCTAGTTTCTTTATGAGGTTCTTTAAATTTAAATTCCATATTATCACTATTTGAAGTATTGATCCAGTGTAGTCTGTTTTGTGTGAAGCATTTCATTTAACAGGGTTCCCTGCTTTACATATTTTTTAACCGGTATTTTTAGTTTGCTTCCGCAGTATAACATAGCATCTTTTAAGGTTTCAAATTCTTTATATGATTTTTTCATAGCTTCTTTCATATTTTCTCTAACATTAAATACTCCTAATGGCACATAACCTTCGTAAGCTTCTCTTAAAACAAGTAATCCTGCCTGTTTTTTCTCTTTAAATAAACTGTCAAGAACTGCCATTTTAGCTGTGTAATAACATCCGCCAACTCTTGAGTATTCCTTTTTTCCGCCATTTGTTTCATAGTCTGAGAAAATAATTTCTTCTTTACCTATTATTTTAATAAATGCTTCATACCATTCATACTGCCATTCTGTCGGAGTCAATATGATTACATAATAATTGTTCAGGCTTCCGAATTCATAAACCCTGTATGTATCAATCTTTTCAAATTTTCTGACTTCTTTTAAGAATTGGTCTGCCAATGTGGTATCACATGCTGTAATTGACCATCTTGTCGGAACCAGTTTTCTTTTGTTTTTTGTTCCAAAGGCACCAACTGAAAATGCTTTTTGCATGGCTGTAAATGGAACATCTTTATTGTGCAAGTTTAGAACAGCTTCACTGGCTTTCAAATCTGTGTCATAATATGTTTTTTCCAATTGTTTGTCCCAGCGGACTGCATCTATATCAAATTTTTCAATAACTGCACTTGGACCATGAGGCATACTGTCTTCAGTCAGCAGCGCTCCTGTTGGACGTTTGCCAAAAGTGGCTTCACTGTCAATTGCTTTGGATGCCAGGGAGATGTCCTGTAGTTTTTCAACAAAAGGATTATCTAAATCATCAATTTTAATTAGTTGTTTTCCTCTTACGAGACTCATTCTGTATTTAATTATATCTTCCTGATTTTTATGCTCTCCAATCCAGGATTCCGGAGAATCCATAATTGCAGTATCTCCTAATTGATTTGCCATCATAGGCCCTGCATAGACTTTGGGATATGACCATCTTCCAATAAAAACAGACGGTGGTGTGCTTCCCTCTAAATTTTTTCCAACTTTAACAGATTTCATCTGTATTTGTTTGGTTAATTTTTCAAGGTATGCATTTTTGGTTGTTTTCATATTTGCCATTTTAAATCTAGTGAAAATAAGTATTTAATTAAAAAAAGATTTGAAAGTACCTAAATTTTTTTCATTTAAGTACTGATTATTTGTTTTTAAGCGAATTCGATTGTGCTAGGTGGTTTATCACTTATGGATAATGCAACATGTGTTACTTCAGAAATTTCAGAAGTTATTCTTTGTGAAATTGTTTGAATAACCTTCCATGGTAATTCAGGAACATATGCAGTCATAGCATCAACGGAATCAACGATTCTTAAAACAACCAAATAACCGAAGTCTCTTTGGTCTCCTTTAACTCCGGTAACTTTACTGTCAGTTAATACTGCGAAATATTGCCATACATCTTTGTCAATACCTGCTTTTTCTATTTCGTCAGTTACTATTTTATTTGCTTTTCTGCAAATATCAAGTTTTTCTGGTGTAAGTGAGCCAATAACTCTAACAGCAAGACCCGGGCCTGGGAACGGTTGTCTGTGAACTACTTTTTCAGGTAAGTCTAATAATAAACCAATTTCCCTTACTTCATCTTTGTACAAATCACGGATTGGTTCAACTAACTCAAGAACCATACCGCTAGGGAGTGCTAAATTGTGGTGGGATTTGATTTTACCTTTACTTTCAATCCAATCAGGAGCTATGGTACCTTGTACTAAGTATTTTGCATCTGTTTTTTCAGCTTCTCTTTCAAAAACATCAATAAATACTTTTCCGATGATTTTTCTTTTTTCTTCAGGATCTTCTACTCCTTCAAGAGCGTTTAAGAATTCTTCAGAAGCATCAACATAATTAAAGTTTAATCTATCTTTAAAAGTATTAGTTACTTCTTCCACTTCCCCTTCTCTTAAAAGACCATGATCTACAAATATTGCTATTAAATTATCTCCAATAGCTTCTTGGACAAGAACAGAACATACTGAACTGTCGACTCCTCCAGATAAAGCAATAATAGCTTTTTCATCACCTATTTGCTCTTTTATCTTTTGGATAGCATCTTTAATAAATTCTTCTGGACCTAACATTGTCTCAACCACAAATGATTATTCTGCTTCTTCTTCGTTTTCTTCTTCATAATCTTCAATGATTTGTTTAACCATTGCTTCTAAACCGTTTTCATTTCCAGCTTCAAGTGCTTCAAATATTTCATCATATTTGACATATTTTTCTAATTTTATAGCTTTAGCACCAATTCCGGAGATTCTGAACCCGTATTCTTCATCTCCTACAGGAATATTGACATACTGTCTTCTTAAACCTGGTTTATTTGCAAGTGCTTTTTCTTTTAAGTCTTCTGGATTATCAATCATTATTACACCTTTTTTTACAAATTTCATAGAAATTTTCGAATATAGTTGATCCTTTAGGAGTATGATGTACTTCAGGGTGGAATTGTATTCCATAAACATCTTTTTCGGTATGTTTAAAGGATTCAACATCGCATAAGTTTGAATTAGCCAAAATTTCAAAATCATCAGGGATACTTTTCACTTCATCTTTGTGGGAAGACCAGACTTCCATTTTAGGAGCTAATCCTGAAAATAAGTTTTCATCATTAACAATATTGATTTCAACTTTAGCATAGCTTTCAGTATTGGATGTGTCTATTTGTCCACCGTAAGCCTTGGCTATTAGCTGGTGTCCTAAACAGATTCCTAAAATAGGTATATCAAAATGTTTAATATATTCTTCACTATTTCCAGCACCTTCAATTGAAGGTCCGCCACCTAAAATCAATCCAATTGGATTTTTAGCTTCAATTTCTTCGATACTTAATGTATTTGGAACTAATTCGGTTGGAATTTTAAGATATTGTAAGCTACGTTGAATTCTATGATTATATTGGCCTTTATTATTAATAACTAATATTGTCATTTTTTACTCCCTAATCTAATGTTATTATTTTAGTTTTTTTTATTTATTATATGTTTGTACTAAATTTTAGGAATAATTTTTTAAAAAAAGAAAAATAGGTTTTCATAAATTAATTTCAATGTTTTTGAAAATTTTGAATTTGAATTTTGTTGTTCAAATTTTGTATCTGACGAAACAGTCATTGAAATGCTCTAAAATCAGCACATGGTCTTTATTTTATTTGAAAAAATTATTGATGTAGCCACAAGTAAATCTGTGCCAATTACAAAAATAACGCTACATAAAAGTATTTTAATTTAATAATGTAAAAAAAGATAAGGGCATTTTTGCCCTATTATTTGTTTTTTATTGTAGGTGTTATCTGTTTTAGCAAATCCAAATCATAGCTGCCGATTATAATGATGTTGCTTGGGTTATTATTATTTATTGCAATGTATGTTTCATTTTCAAATCCTATGATATTATTTTCATCTGTTATTTGGTAGTATGTGATGTTGTTGGAAGTTTCCACAATTCTTGAAGAGTTGGTTAAATTTTCAATGCTTGTCTGTTCCAATACATGATTTAATTCATTCTGATTTTCATAAAATGTTTTGTTAATTTTTATAACTTGAAAATTGTCTCCAACATATACACTTAATGATAAATCAGAACCTGCTAATTTAACATTGCTGTCTTCAGGTATTTCCATGGTAAACTCTCCAAAGTCATAGGTTTCCATTTCTGGAGGTGCTGTAGATTCACTAATGATATATCCATATCCCCCTGCAGATAATATGATCATTGCTATGAAGAATATGATTAATTGCCATTTTCTTTCCATTTTTCCACCATTTGCTTAAACTTTATATATAATATTAAATAAATCACATTGTCATGGAACTTAGAGATTTAATTTATATTATTATTGCAATTTTAATTGCAGTAGTGCTATTAAAAATATTCATGTGGTTATTGCCATTGTTTATAGTATTGGTTATAGCATTTTTCATATATGTGTATTTATCTGAGAGTTTTTAATTTATTTGTGATTGTGTATGTCTTCATATGCGGAAGTTGCAGCTATTGCACCTTCTCCACATGCTACAATCCATTGCCTTAACCCGCCACATATATCTCCTGCAGAATAAACATTTTCAATATTTGTTCTTTGATGTTTATCTGTAATTATTTCTCCGGATTCACTTAATTCAACATTTAATTTTTTGGCTAATTCATTATGTGGTTTATATCCTATGCCAACAAAAACTCCCTGTGTTTTAAATTCACTGTATTCATTAGTTTTAACATTTTTTAGAATTACAGAATTTACAAGAGCATTTCCTTTTATTTCTTCAACTGTTGTATCGTAAATAACATCAATATTTCTTTCCTTAATTTCCTTTTGCAGATATTGCTGAGCTCTTAGTTCATCTCTTCTATGGATAATGGTAACATTACAGCCGACATTGTCCAGGAAAATAGTTTCTTGCAGTGCACTATTTCCACCACCAATCATTATGGCATCTTTGTCCTTAAAGAATAATCCGTCACAGGTAGCGCAATAGCTAACTCCCTTGCCTAAATATTCTTCTTCTCCGGGAATTTCCAGATGCTTATGTGAACTTCCAGTAGCTAAAATTATTGTTTTTCCGCAGTATTCATCTTTATGTGTTGTAACAAGGAAGTTATCATTGTTTTTTTCTATGTTTTTTACAATTTCATTTTCATGCAATTCAATATATTTCATACACTGCAATTTCATTTTTTCAACTAATTCAAAACCTGAAATTGTGTCAAATCCAGGATAATTTTCCATTAGTGGAACTTCACGACCAATTCCACCAGCCAGTCCTTTATCCAAAATTAATGTTTTTGTTCCTTGTCTTCCTGCATAGATTCCAGCAGTTAATCCTCCAGGACCTGCTCCAACTATGATTATATCATAAGTTTTCATGTTAATAACCTCAATATTTAGTTAATTTAATTATATTGTTTGGGATTATTTAAAATTAATGAAAGTATTATTTTATTTTGATAAGTTTAAAAAAAGAAAAAAGAGATTAATTATTCGTTTTTCTTATATCTGTAATAACCAAAGATTAAAACAACAAAAACAATAATTAACACGATTATAAAAGGTATTGGATTAATTTGTGTTTGTTTTGAAACATCTTTGTCAAGAAGTTCATGAACACTTTTTTCAGAGTCACCGGTTTTTGCTTCCTGTGAAGAGTCTGTTGCTACATTCACATTACTTTCAGTAGAGTTGCTGACAATTTTATTTTCATTGGAAACAATTTTATTAACTTCATTGCTTATGGCTGAAACTATATTGTTAATAATGTTGTCTGTATGATTGTTGCTGCTATTTGTAGCAGGTTTTGTTGTATTAGTTTCAGGATTTGCAGGAGTGTTTGGAGTTACTGGATTAGTTGGTTTTGGATTAGGAGTTATTGGATTTATACTGATTTAGTTGGTATTTGGAAGGTGCCTGTTTTGTCATCAACTATTATAGTTGTATTTGGTAGTTCCAAAATCATTTCCATCAATATTGGAATCTTTTGCTGTTGACTGTTCAATTACAAAGTTATGCTGCCCATCTATTATGATGTCTTCATCATTTCCCTTTCCTTGAAATGTTAAGTTTTTATCAACTTTTATTCCGTTTTGGTAATAAGTTCCGGGTGTTAGATAAATGGTGGCTGAGCTATTTGCATCATTTACTGCTGTTTGTATTTAATCTTCGGGACCAATAGTTATCGAGTTATCAATATTATCGGATGTAGCATTTTCTTCAGCAGAAACTGCAGGAATAACGATTACTAAAAGTAAGAATATAAGAAGAATTGATAGTTTCCTTATATTTTCACCTCCATTTATAATATTTAAAAGGGTTTAAATATAAAGTTTTTGCCTGTTTTGAAAATAAGTAATATCGTAAAAACATCGTTAAACAGCTAAATTAGCTATTTAAATAGATAATTATAATTTTTATTTTATGGATGTTAATCAACAGTATTATTGAATTTTAAATAAAAATAAGTAAAAGAGTTATTAACTCTTTTATAACATTTTCTGAATGGACTCTTTAACTATTCTGTTAACAATACTTCCGTCAGCTTTGCCTTTAAGTTCTTTCATACTCATTCCCATTAAAGGACCCATAGCTCCCATCTGGCGTTCTTTAACCATAGCTTCATTTTTATTGACAATGTCTTCTATGATTTGAGTAACTTCTTCATGGCTAAGCAAAGTCAGATTATTGTTTTTAGCTGTTATTTCGATTTCCTCATCAGGTGATTGTATTACGCAGGTTGTTAATTTGGTAACACTATCTTTAGCTATTTTGGAATCTGCTAAAAGTTGGAAAATATCTTTTAAGTGTCGGGTAGTTAAAATATCAATGTCAAGACCTTCCCTTTTAATTTCTCTTAAATCATAAGCAAGAAGGGAAGCTACTGGTGTTGGGTCTACTTCAACATCAGTTAATATCTCTTCAAAGACATCAGCTTCTAATCTTTTAACTAGCTGGCTGGCTAAATCTTCACTTAAATTGTATTCTTTAATAATTCTTTCTTTTTTAACATCAGGAAGTTCTGGTAAGTTGTTTTTAATTGGTTCGACCAGTTCATCAGTTATTTTAAATAATGGAATATCTGTTTCCAGATACATCCTGTTAGCTGTAGGAAGAGGTCTCATATATTCAGTATTTCCATCGTCTAATGATTTACGTGTTTCTTCAACAACTCCTTCAAATCCGAGATTAGCTCTTCTTTTAACTTCTTCCAGTGCTGAAATAGCTACATTTTCATCATGTGCAACAATGATGAATGCATCCTGAGAACCAACATTCAAATAGTCTTTCACTGAATTTACTTCGTCCTGTGTAATACCGTATGCAGGTAGTTCGTCACTGTGGAATATTCCTGAAACTCCACGTTTTTTAGCATAACTTGCTATTTCAGTACCAAATCTTCTTCCAGGCTGAACTTCTTTTCCGATAAGTCCGTTGAAACCTTTTAATACAACTGCTTTTATGGATTCTGCTGAAGATAATATTTTGGACTTGGTATTTTCAAATAAGCTATCTAAATCATGAATTTCTTCAAGCACTTCAGCATTTCTTTTGTTCAATTCTTCTTTTATTTCAATTAATGCAAGCTGTCTTTGAACTTCATTTTCTACAATTTCGCTCATTAAATCAAGGTTTTGAACACCTTTAATTTCAACACGGGCTCCTTTTTCAATTGAAATATTTAAATCCTGTCTGATGGTTCCGAGACCTCTTTTTACATTAGTACTTCTTAAAACCTGACCGATCATATATGCAACTTCACGGACTTGATCAGGATGGTGCATAGACGGATCTGTTGTAATTTCTGCAAGAGGAATACCTAACCTGTCTAATCTAAATTCAGTGTAATCTTCAGTAGTTTCAATTCTTCTGGCTGCATCTTCTTCAAGACCTAAACTTTCAATAGCTACCCTGCCGTAAGGAGTGTCAAGATAACCGTCAGTTGCAGCAAGTCCTGTTCTTTGGAATCCTCCGGTGTTACTTCCATCAATAACCTGTTTTCTCATTGTATGGAATTCATCTACAATATGCATATTCATCAATGCAGCTATTGTAATACAGATTTCAAGAGCTTCTTTATTTAAGCTGTGAGGCGGTTCATCATCACTTTCAACAAGACAGGTGTGGTGGTCATAAGATTCATATTTGAAGTTTAAACCACGTAAAGACTCCTGAAGAGCAGCTCTGTCAATTTCACCAAGTTCACTTTGTGTTGGCCTTAAGTTTCTCTCAACAATTTCATTGTAATCTTCATCAACTAACTCGGTTTTACAAGGACAAAAGAGTTTATGTTTAGTATTTAATTGCTGATGAATTTCAAGTCCCATTTTAAGTCCTAATTTTTCCCAATCCATTTTCACACGACCTTAATTTAAGAAATATTTGATTGAAGACTTTTCATTAAATTCTCCAGCTATATTTTTATTCATTAGTTTTGCAACTTCTTCAATATCATTAGTTTGACCTAAAACCCAGCTTAATTTAACATAAGCGGTTTCAGGAGTCATGTCTCTTCCAGATATAACTCCTGCATTTAATATTTCTCTTCCGGTGGAATAAACATTCATATTTACTCTACCGTATAAACACTGGGAAGTCATGACAACAGGAATATTTTCATCATGTGCTCTAGCTAAAGGAGTTATTAATTTGTCTGGGACATGTCCAAGACCGGTTCCTTCAATAACAAGACCTTTATATCCTTTATCAATATGATATTCAATAAGCTCTTCACAGATTCCAGGAAAACTTTTGATAAGTCCTATTTTTTCTTCAACAGCACTGTTGACTTCCAATTCATTTTCATTTCTTTTAGTGTATCTGTAATTAGGGTTAATGTCAACAGAATGATTTTCAATTTTAGCTATTGGTTCATAGTTAATGCTTCTAAATGTATCTCTGCGGCTGGTGTGCATTTTACGGACTTTAGTACCTTTATGAAGATAAGTGTAGGAATCATTTAAACTTCCATGCATACAGACGCTGACTTCAGCAATATCTGATTTTGCAGCTACTACAGAATCAATGAGGTTCATATTAGCATCACTGGATGGCCTGTCTGAACTTCTCTGAGCTCCTGTTATTACAATTGGAACCGGTGTTTTTAACATGAAACTTAATGCAGCAGCAGTGTAGTGTAATGTGTCAGTACCGTGAGCTATTACAATACCGTCAGAACCATCAGATATGTCATTAGCTATTGATTCGGCAGCTTCAACCCAATATTTAGGTTGCATATTTTCACTTAAAATATTGTACAGCGCTTTAACATTATAATTGGCATAATCTAATAATTCAGGGTTTGCTTTAATTAAATCAGCTGCTGTAAATTTAGGATGAACTGCTCCAGTTCTATAATCAATAATTGAAGAAACAGTTCCTCCTGTAGATATTATTGAAATATTTTGTTTTGAAGGGTCGTGAGTTATATCTTCAGCCCCATAACCAATTTTCGGTTTGTCACCTTTTTGAATCAGTTCAGCTTGTGTATTTTCAATAGCTACACCGACATTGTATCCACTGTCTAGTTTTAAAACTAAATATCCGTCTTCACTATCTTCAGATCTATCTAATAAGATACCTTCATAGGAGATATCCTCTTTATTGATTTTAATGGTATCTCCTATGGTAATTCCATTATTTTCCAAGTATTTTTTAGCTATTTCTTTATATGTCATGAAACCACATTTAATTTAAGAGTTGTCTTTTACCCATTGCGCTCCAGCTTTTAAAACATCAATATTTATATCAATGACTTTAGGTTTGGATGCAAACATATGTTTAATAGCATTTTCATAGGATTCTGGTGCTAAAGTTTTCTTCAATTCCATTAAAACACCAATTAAAGCAGTATTTGCAGTTCTTGTGTTTCCAAATTTTTCAGCTATTTCAATTGAAGGAACTTTGATTATATTGACGTTTTTATCAACTTCAACATCACCTATACGGGAATCATAGATAATAGTTCCGTTTTCTTTAACATCTTTGGCAAATTTCTCTAAAGACGGTTTGTTTAGAGCAATGAGAATGTCAATATCTTCTACAACTGGAGTTCCTATGGTTTCATCAGAAATTACAATGGAACAGTTTGAGCTTCCTCCCCTTTGTTCTGGTCCGTAACTTGGATACCATGAAACATGTTTGCCTTCACTGCAGGCAGCCTGAGCTATTGTAAGACCTGCACTTAAAACACCTTGTCCTCCAAATCCGGTTACTTTTATGGTTACAGGTTCCATACCAGTACTTTCACAGTAAGCAGAGTCTCCGCTTCTGTCTACATTGAATATTTTATCTAGGGAATCGATGGTGTAATCATTTTCAGGTCTTATAATTGGTTTTCTGTCTTTCAATTCATTTCTGAAGTTTTTGACTGGAAACTCTTTTTCCATCTGATTTTCAAGGAAGTCTTGAACACCTTTTGCATCTTGTTTTAAGTTGGTAGGACATGGGGATAAGATTTCTACAAATGAATATCCTTTCCCTTCTTTTTGAATGGTTAATGCCTGTTTGATGGCATATTTTGCAAGTCTGATTTTTAAAGGAGTAGCTAGTGAAACTCTTTCAATAAATACTGGTGCCTTTAAGCTGTCAATTAATTCACACATATGGGTTGGATATCCTGCATAATCAGGATCTCTTCCTGTTTGACAGGTAACAGTTTTTTCTCCAACTAAAGTTGTTGGTGCCATTTGTCCACCAGTCATTCCATAAACTGTATTGTTTACAAAGAATACTGCTATTTTTTCTCCTCTGTTTGCTGCTTGTAATGTTTCATTTAAACCAATGGATGCTAAATCTCCGTCTCCCTGGTAACTCATTACAATTGCATTATCTTCTGCTCTGGAAATACCTGTAGCTACTGCAGGTGCTCTTCCATGAGCTGTTTGTACATTTCCGCAGTTGAAGTAGTAATAAGCAAATACTGAACATCCTACAGGAGAAATCATGACACATCTTTCTTGTATTCCAAGTTCATCCATACATTCTGCAATTAATTTATGGATAATTCCGTGTCCACATCCTGCACAGTAATGTGTAGTGGTTTGGTTAGTTTCACCTTTTCTTGGAAAAGATGGATAAATTGACTCAGGACGTTTACGTATTGATAATTCATAATCTTCTAGGTTTTTTGGTGCTAAACTTTTTTCATCCATTTTTTCACATCCCTAATCAATAATATATTTTCCTGTTTTTCCTTTTTCGGAAGTACCTTTTGGTAATTCTTCATCAATTTCAGCTATTTCGTAAATCTTTTTAAGAATCTGTTTAAGTTCAATTAAGTTTCCACCCATCCTGTTGACAAGGTAAGTATTTTCTTTTCTTAAAGCAGCTAACTGTATATCTTCCAATAACTGACCGTTACTCATTTCTACAGAAACGAAACTTACTCCCTTATCACCAAGCTCTTTAATTTTTTCTTCTGGGAATGGTGATAATGTAATAGGTCTTAAAAGTCCTACTTTTAATCCTTTTTCACGGGAAACATCAACTGCACTTCTGGCTACTCTACTACTAATTCCATAAGATACTAAAACAATTTCAGCATCGTCAAGTTTGTAATCTTCGTATTCAACTTCATTTTCAGCTATTTTAGCATATTTTTCCTGAATTTCAAAGTTGAAGTCTTCTAACTGGTCAAAATCAAGGAAAATGGAAGTGACTAAATTTTCCATTGTGTCTTTGTTTCCACGTACTGCCCAGGATTCATCTATTGTAGGGTCAACAGCTTCTTTTGGGAATTCTAAAGGTTCAGCCATTTGTCCAAGAGTACCATCAGCAAGCACAACAACAGGATTTCTGTATTTATGAGCTAATTCAAATGCTTTCATAGTTAAATCGCACATTTCCTGTACACTGTTTGGAGCTAAAACTATATTTTTATAATTACCGTGACCTCCACCTTTAACTACCTGATTATAATCTCCCTGTTCAGGTCCAATATTACCTAATCCTGGTCCTGCCCTCATAATGTCAACAATTACTGCAGGCAATTCTGCACCAGCCAGATAAGTAAAGCCTTCCTGCATTAAACTTATTCCAGGTCCGGAAGATGCAGTCATAACTCTGTGTCCTGTTGAAGCTCCTCCATATATCATGTTGATTGAAGCTTCCTCACTTTCTGCTTGAACGAAGTTTCTGTTAACCATTGGGAAGTATTTGGATGCTTCGTGAAGAATTTCACTTGCAGGTGTAATTGGATATCCAAAGAAACAGTCGCATCCAGCATACATTGCTCCAATGATAACTGCAGTATTTCCTTTTACCATTTGATTAGTCATTGTCTTCCTCCTTTTTAGTATATACATAAACTTCGAGAGCTAAGGGTTCTGGGCATGTAAGGAAACAATCCCTGCATCCGCTGCAACCTTCTCCGCTGTAATATGCATAGCGATATCCTGCTTTATTAAGCTCACTACCTATTTTAATAACATTTTGGGAGCATCCTAAAACACATCTCCCGCAGCCTTTACATTCTTCTTTGTGTATTATTGGATATGATACATCAGCCATTTTACCATCTATTCCTTTTTGTTATCGTTATTTCTGATTTCTACTCTTCTTATTTTTCCACTTATTGTTTCTGGAATTTCATCCACAAATTCAATTAATCTTGGATATTTATAAGGAGCTGTAACTCTTTTTACATGATTTTGAATTTCTTTTTTAAGTTCTTCGGAACCTTCGTATCCTGGTTGCAATATGATTGTAGCTTTTACGATTTGTCCTCTTATTTCATCAGGATATGCAGTAATTGCACAGTTACTTACTGATTCATGGGATAATACTGCACTTTCTACTTCATAAGGTCCAATACGGTATCCTGAACTTTTAATAATATCATCATTTCTTCCTATGAAATGGATATATCCGTCTTCGTCCTTCCATGCGGTATCTCCGCAATGGTAGTATCCGTCATGCCATTGTGCAGCCTGTTTTTCAGGATTTTTGTAATATTCTTTAAATAAACCCGGACTTATGCCATGAGATACATCAATACAGATTTCACCTTCCTGACCTATGTCAACTTCTTCATCATTTTCATTTAATAATTTAACATCAAATAACGGGCTTGGTTTTCCGATAGAACCTAATTTTGCATCTATCCAGTCAAAAGTTGCAATAGTCAATACTGTTTCGGTTTGACCGAATCCTTCCTTAATTCTCAGTCCGGATATTTCTTTAAACCTTTTTGATACTTCAGGAGGTAATGGTTCTCCAGCTGTTGTTACATGATGTATGTTTGAAAAGTCATATCCTTTGATGTTTTCTTTAATTAAGAATCTGTATATTGTTGGAGGAGCACAGAAAGTGTTTACTTTATTTTCAATAACTTTTTCAAGTAATTTAATACCGTTGAATCTGTCGTAATCATATATGAAAACTGCAGATCCTGCAATCCATTGTCCGTAGAAGTTTCCCCAGACTGCTTTTCCCCATCCGGTATCTGCTGCTGTGTGGTGTATACCGTCTTCTTCTACTTTATGCCAATATTTAGCTGTTGGAATGTGTCCTAATCCGTAAGTTTGTTTGTGAGCTACCATTTTAGGAAGTCCGCTTGTACCTGATGTGAAATAAATTAATGAAATGTCATCTGCAAGCACTTCATCGTCTCCGGTCGGTCTTTCAAATTCATCGCTTTCCTCTTCGATAGCTTTATTAAAATTAATCCAGCCGTCAAGATCCCTTTCAATTACACATTTTACCAAATCAGTGCCAAGTTCCTTTTGAGCTTCTTCATAATCTGGAATTAATCTGTCTTCTTCAACAGTTACGATAAGTTTGACATTGGCATTTTTTATCCTGAAATCAATATCATGAAGTTTTAACATGTGGGTTGCAGGAATAGCTACTGCTCCGATTTTATGCAATGCAACCATGGTAAACCAGAATTCGTATCTGTTTTTTAAGGTAAGCATTACTTTATCGCCTTTTTTAATGCCTTTTTTAGTAAAAAAGTTTGCAATTTTATTACTATACTTTTTAACATCTGAAAAGGTGAAAGTGTGTTTTTCATCTTCATCGTTTGTCCAGATTAAAGCGATTTTTTCAGGGTCTATTTCAGCATATTTGTCGATTACATCAAACCCGAAATTAAAATTGTCAGGATATGTTATTTTAAAATTTTTGTGAAAATCTTCATATGAATCAAAATCAACTCTATTTACATAATCTTCAATTAATGATGTCATATTATTAACCTCTGTGGTTTTACATTATTATAGCTAAAAATTTAGCTTTTTTATCGTTAAGTGCAACCATAGCATGTCTATGGCTGGAATCAAAGAAGATTGAATCTCCTTCGTTTAATGTAATTTCATTATTGTGGATATAAAATTTTAAAGAGCCTTCAAGAACATAGTTAAATTCCTGTCCCGGGTGACTGTTTAATGAAGGAACTGCGTCTTCTTTAGGATCCACAGTTACAATAAAAATTTCAGCTTTTTTGTCAATGAATTTGGTACATAAATTTTCGTATTTGTACTCTTTTCTTCTTTCTACTGAAATACCTTTATCTGCACGGGTAACATCGAAAATATTCATTCTGGTTTCTTCACCAGTTAAAAGTAAACCTAAATCAACTTGAAATTTATTTGCAATTTCGCATAAGAAACTTGCTGGTATGTCTACTTCACCATTTTCATATTGTTTATACATTGTTTCATCAATATCTAATTCCTCTGCAAAGTCTTGAATGGTAATATCAGAGAGTTCTCTTAATTCTTTTACTCTATTACCAATATTTTTATTATATTCGTTCAAAGTAAACACCTCAGTTATATGTTAATTATATTAAAATTATTAGTGTATTATATATAATATAACAATAATTATTATAATGATGTAAGTATGATTTTTAATTTATATAAACCTTATTAAAAATCGTGATAATTCGTTATGAATTTTGAAAAATTAATTTTTTATGAAAGAATAGTTTATATACTAAAAAAAGTTATAAGTAATTTTTAGTTAAAAAAAATATTTTGGGGGAATTCAAATGGCATCTTCAGACATATCTGATATTGTAATTTTTAAAAAGAAATTAGGATTAAATTATGAAATAAAACAAAAATATGTTGGACTTAAAATGAAAGAAAATAATATACTTTCATTTAATTTCAGAGTACCTTCAGCTTTAAGAGATGAAGTTCTTGAATATTTCAACAGATTTCAGATGGGTGAACCAACTGCTGTAGATATTGGTGGAACTGGTGATATTAAATGTATTTTTAAAGGTATCTCTCCGGTTTTAAGAGAAGAAAATGCATCCGAAGATTATTATGCATTGTCTGTGTTATTGCAGGAAACTGGAAAAACCGTTCCTTCAGAAGAAGAATTATGTGAAACCTGCTCTCATTGCGGATTCCACTAAATTTCTATTTTTTAATTTTCTTTAAACCATTGTATGGTTTCATTAATCTGTTTTTCAAAGTTGGATGAATCAGCTTTGAAATTAATTTCACTCATTTTGCCAATGTCAGCTATTGAATGTTCAATATCTCCTTTTCTCTTATCAACATATACAGGTTCCAAATTGCTTTCCATAGAATCTGCAATTATTTCATATAATCTGTTTACTGTTAATTTTTCACCTGTAGCTATATTTACAGGTCCAGTATAATTTGATTCTGCTGCAGCTATATTTGCTTTTGCAACATCTTTTACAAATATGAAATCTCTTGTTTGCTGACCGTCTCCGTAGATTATAGGATGTTCATTATTGAGTATTGCATCAATAAAATTTGGAATTACTGCAGCATACTGAGAGTTTTTATCTTGTTTGGGGCCGAATACATTAAAATATCTTAAAGCTATTGATTTCAAACCGTAACTTTCTTCAAATGCCTGCAGATATAACTCACAATTTGCTTTGGATGCCGCATAAGGTGAAGTAGGCATCATCAATTCACTTTCTTTTAAAGGCATGTTTGCATTGTTTCCGTAAACTGCTGAAGATGATGAAAATATTACTTTTTTCACGTTCTGGTTTTTTGCAGCTGTCAGTAATTTGATAGTTGAGTTTACATTATTGTCATTGCATTTGATGGGGTCATTTACACTTAATGGAACACTGGCCATAGCTGCAAGATGGAATATGTAGTCTGTATCTACAAATGTTTCATCTAAATTCATATCATTTAAGTTATTTTTTATAATGGTCAAATTTTCATGAGCGGGGTTTTTCAAGTTTTCTACTTTTCCTGAAGAAAGATTATCTATTATAGTGACATTATTGTCTTCGATTAGTTCATCTGCAATGTGTGAACCTATAAAACCAAGTCCTCCGGTTATTATTATATTTTTATTTTTCATTTAGACCACTTAACATTCTATTATTGCTGTATAAGCTATTTTTAAGTAACAACATTTATATATTTTCATTTGTAATAATTAATAATTATAGAGAGGAATATTATATGTTTAATCTTAGTATGGTGCATTCATGTGTTTATAGTGGTGCTTATGGCCTTGCAAATATTAATATTTCTAGTTTTGATGCTGCATTATGTTATATTGTAGCAATTGCAGTATCAATTGTAGTTGCTTTAATTTTACGAGTTCCATTATTACCAAGTAAACCATATATGTATTCTTTTGATGTAAGTGCGTTATATCCTACTCCAGTAATAGCTATAGGTATTCTTTCACTTTTCTTTGTTTTAGGTTATACATTTATCTACAATGGATTAGTGTTGTCTGTAGTTATTGGTGTATTAACTGCATTATTTGTGAAATATTTGTTTTATGAAGTATTTCCAAAACCTTTACAAGATAATGAAGAGGAGGCCGGCTAATGAATGAGATAATTGGTATTATAGTAGCATCTGTTATCTGTTGGTTAAACTTCGTTATTATTGATACTTATTTTGGACTTCCACAACAGCCTGGAGTTAAAGGGGTTCAGACTGTTGGAGATTCAATTGAAAAACGAAATGGAGATATTGCTGGTGGATTTTTCCAAGGAAATATTTTATGTTCTCCTGATGCTTCTGCCGGTACATTAATAGCGTCTATTGGATATATGATTTTAGGAATTCCTGGAGGTATACTGGCCGCTTTCTTTGTATTTATGGGAAATAGATTGTGTGCAGATCCAGGTTATGCCGGAACTACCGGTTCTTTAACTATAACTGTTATATTGTTTGTCTGTTCATTTGTAGGTTTGACTCCTGAAATGTTTATAGCAGGGATATGTATAGCTATTTTAACAATTCAAGGAATTGATCAAGTCAGAGCATCTATTATCCTGGGTAAAATAGCTAAAAAGTTCAATAGACATGCTAAAGAGTGATTATATGTATGTTGAAATAATAATTGGGATAATATTAATATATGTGGCATTAAGGGCTTTAATAACTGAAAATAGAGTTTCAAAATTGCTTTATTTAAATGTCATTGGCTTTGGAGTTCCTGCATTAATAGCTTTGGTAATTAAAACACCATTTGCATTTGTAGTTGCTGCTGCATTTTTCATATGTTCTACAATTAGTGCTAATGCTATTGCAACAAGTTTGGATAAGCTTGATGATGAAATAATTCTTGATTGAGGCGTTGAAATGGAATTTGTTGTATCAATTATTGCAATAGCTTTAATGTTAATCGGAGCATTGGGAGTAATATTATTGAAAAAACCATTAGACAAAGTAATTATGTTTTCCATAATGGATGCAGGTTTTTTACTTGTTGTGGTGCTATTTAGATATTTGGATGTTGCAATGTTTGTTGCATTGTCTGATCCTTTATGTACTTTAATTTTTATTATGGCTATTGTTAAAATTAAAGAAATTAGACAAAGAAAAGTTAGAAGTGGTGAGTTACATGATTGATGTTAATCTGTTCTTTTATGTTGGTATTTTTCTAGCTATTGTAGGTAGTTTAGCTACTGCATGGGGTCCAGGTGTAAAAGACCCTATTATAAGAACATTCAATACAGAAGTGGCTTCTATTGGAGTTTGTTTGGTGCTGTTAACTTATAATCATGTTTTAGCTTTATTAACATTACTTGCAACAACTGTTGTTATTACTTTTGTTTTGTTTAGAGCAATTATTCGTTTAGAAGAAATGGGGGCAGACGTATGAGGATAGGAGCTTTATGGAATAAATTGGCTAATCCAAAAAATGTTCCGAGGATTTTTGCTTTTTCATTGGGAATAATCCTTTTAATAGGTTTTATTGTTCCGATGAGTTTAAATCCTGATCAAATTTATCCCAGACCTGAACCTCAAGAACAGATAGATGCTGGATTAGCTGTAGCACCTTATGATAGGGGAGGAGAAATTTTAAAAACTCCAGGTATAGTTATGGCTCAGTTTCCTCAAAATGCTGAAGAAATTGGTATGATTACATCATATATGTCACCAGTAGCTTTATGGGTTTCTCAGATTTCACCATATTTCGGTACATCTATTTATTCTTCTCCTGGTGGATTAATTGACGAAATATTGTATTATACTCGTGGTTTTGATACAATATTGGAATCTTCCATATTGATGATGTCCTTTATTATAGCTTCATGGCTGTCTATGAATTATACAATGAATAGAAAAAATGATGAAAACGAAATAAGAGATAATGTTAAGAAGGCTATAGGGGATTCAGTAAAAGTAGCTAATGAAGTTAAAATAAATGATGCTAAATCCAGAGCCAGACAATTAAGGAGGGATAATTAATGGTATTGGTTCCTGAGTTTGTTCCTCAAGCATTTATATCAATGTATTTGCCGGCAATTTATGCAGGTTTGATTATCGGATTTATAGGATCAATAGCTATTGCTATGAAAAAAGAAGAAATTCATATACTTATTCTTACAGATTTAATTGGTCTTGCAATGATTTTTGTTGTTTCTGCTGTAGGAACTGATTTGGCTGAATCTCTGATTTTACCTGGTTTGGTAGTTGAACTGGCTGAAACATTGGCTATTTCAGAGATTTTACTTTCAAGGGAAATGCATATTATTGAACAGAATCCTAAAAGAAGTCTGCCTGAAGGCACTTCATTATTCCCGATTCCGTTTAATTTGGATTTGGAAATTATGACTACAGCACCTAATTTCATTGCTTTGGCTTTAATAGCTTATGGTATCTTTTTAACCGGATTTACTGGTGGTGCAGTAGCTGGTGGGGGAATTTTATTATATGCAATTTCTAAAAAAGCAAGAGGTTTGCCTGTTTTCACTTTAGAAGGACTTGGTGGAGTTTCAGGTATTGCTTGGTGTTTATGGATTATTGGATTTGCATTATTCTTTATAATGCCTAAGTTATGGTTATTAAGTTTATTCTTAGCGGCTTGTGGATTGTTATTAAAAGTAGCTTCAAAAGTTGGTTTAATTGGAGTGCTTATGAGAGAAGATATGAATAAGGAGTAAGTAAATATGGATTTTAGTACACTTGGTGGAAATTTATTGGGTACAGTTCCTTTTGGAGATATTGTATTGTACTTCACACCTCTTAATTTGTTTTTATTTGCTGTAATGTTGGGGTTTACCTTATTGATAGCTGTAAGTAAACCAGAAACACAAGTTGAAGCTACTTTCATGAAACTTGGAAATACAGATGTGAAAGTAGGTCCAAAAGAGTTTAAGCAAAGAAGATTTTTATCTGTAATCTGCGGTATAGCTTCTGCAGGGGCAATGATTACTGGAGATTTGTTTAACTTTACTTTGTTCATGGCATTAATTGGTATTGTGAATATTGGTATTGTTTCAGCTGTAAGGCAGGTTAGTGTTTTAAACTCTGCTTTTAATTATGGTTTAATAGCTATGATGTGTAGTTTGCCGTTATTTGGTGGAGCAGCTATTGTACTTGCTTCTTCTGGAACATTGAGTTTGCTGGTGCTAAATCAAATGTATGCAACTCCGATGATGATTTTTGGTGCTTTACTGATGCTGCTTGGAATTTTGGGAGAGTGTGGTGTTGCACCATTCTTTGCAAGTAAGGCAGAAATGTTTAGAACTCCAGGTTCTCCATTTTTGGTTATTATTCATTTAAGTTCATTATTTGTTATTATTAGAGCAGTGGAGATATTATTATTAGTTTTATGGTAGTGAGAGTATGGATATTCAAAAAATTATAAGTATTATATTATTGGCAATCTCTACATTGGCTATATTGGCTGCTTTAATATTTGATATGGCCAGCTGGGCTGTGTATGTAATAGCTATTTTCGGAATTCCGTTTTGGGTTTTAGGTTTAGGTTTGTTGACAATGGCCAAACCGAGAAAAGATGATAAGGAAGAAAGGATAAAAGAACCATTTACAGGATATTAGTGGTATTATGAATTTGATGGCAGATATTTTAATTAATGTAATAATCGCATTCCTTGCAGGCAGTTTGCTTTTAGGTTTGCACAGAAAAGTCATTGCTCGTGTTCAGCTTAGACCGGGCCCTCCAATTATTCAGCATTTATTACATTCTTTAAAGTTCTTTTTTAAAGAATCTTCATTTCCAAAAACTGCTTCAATGCCATTTTATGTTGGTATTGTTGTTATTTTGGCCATAATTTGGGTTGTTGGTGTTATTGTAGGTCCTGTAGCTCATGATTCATTACTTATCCTGTTTGGTGTTTATGCAGTTTACAAAATTGTGGAACATAATTCCGGATCAAGTTCTGGTTCTCCTTATGGTAAACTGAGCTGTGTAAGGGCAGTTTTATCTGCAGCTACTGAACTTCCATTATTTGCAGCTATTGTTCTTGTTTATTTAAAAACAGATTCCATGAATATTGGAAAAATTATAGCATATCAGGGAGTTCATGGTCCTTTGGCATTTTCCATTCCTTTAGCTGCTCTGATGTTCTTTATGCTGATTATATCCAAGTCTCCGTATTCTCCATTTGGAATTACAAAAGGTAAAGATTTAATTTCCGGATTTGAAACAGAACACTTTGGATTTTTAAGAGGATTTATAATGTTTTCAGAGTCTGTTTCATGGTATGTGATGCTTTGGGTATTTTTAACAATATTCTTTGGACCTTTATCTCCGGTTTATTATGCTTTGGGAATGATAATTATAACATTTATTACTGGATTTATTAATGCTGTAACTCCAATGTTAAATCCGAACCATTCTGTTATGACTCAGATAACAATTGGTGCGGTTTGTTTTGTTGGAACACTTTTAATGATATTTGTATGAGGTTGAGATGATGAATGATAAAGCTACAATATATTTAACTTCTTTAGTTGGATTTGGTGCAGTGGTTCTTACTTTAATAACTACTTTCCTTCATACAACTTTAATTGGATATATGGTTATTTTAATGTTATTTTGTACTGCATTAATTATTTTAACTCTTAAAGGGCATTTTTCTCACCATATTGAGAATTTAGAAAAGTTATTTTTTGTCATAACTTTTATAATGATTATATGTTTATTTATAATAAGATTTAGACCAGTTTAGAGATGATATTATGTTGGAATTTTTAATTTATTTACTTGCATTTATTATAGGGTCAATAATTGGATTATTATACAGTTATAAGCAGCATGGAGAACCTTTCATTGTTAAAGGTTTAAATGTTGTAATGTGTGTGGTTTCAGTTATTGGTTGGATGCTGGCAGTTAATTGTCAATTTTCTCAAGGTTTGATAGCTGTCGGTCTTCTTTTGGCTGGTTTTGTAATAGGTGAAAGACCTGGATATGGTAGGATAGAGACTTTAATAGGAATAATTGCTGCTGTTATTGTTTATTTGATAATGCATTTAATCTAGTTGTGATTGTATGGATAATGAAGCTAAACTTAATTTAATGAAAAAAAGAGTGATTGGAAGTTTTAAATGGCAGGAAGATATAATAATTCCTTTTTCAAAAGAATTTGGATGCACAACTGAAGATTTGGAAGATTTGTTTATGGATTTATTGGATATGTCTTCTTTAGAAGCATTACATGGAACATTGGAAATTGCCAATCACAAATGTTTACTTGAAAGATTGGATGCTGATTTAAGGTTGCCCTGGTATGTGGATGTATTGGAGTTATTGTCTGTAGAACAGTGTGATAAACTTAAAAATAAAGTGGCTAATGAGATTATTGATGGGAAATCTTATGATATTGCTTTAGATGAGGGTAGAAAGGATTTATTTAATTTATTAAAGAATATAAATAATGAATAGTATAAATATAATAATTAATAATTTTGAGAGGCTTATAGATGTTAAATGCTATTAAGGATGTTGTGAGGAAAAGCTCAATTCATGTTTGTATTGTGAATTGCGGAGGATGTAATGGGTGTGATGTTGAACTGGTTGCATTAACTTCTCCAAGATATGATTTAGAGCAGTATGGTATTTATGTTCATAACAATCCTCGTGAAGCTGATGTTTTATTATTGACTGGTGCTGTTACCGAGCAGTGGGTTGATAATTTAAAGAGAGTTTACGATAAATCTCCTGAACCAAAAATTGTAGTGGCTGTTGGAAATTGTCCTCAATCAGGAGATGTATTTAATCAGGAAGGTGGAAAAGTTTATGCTCCGGCTTCCGATTTTATACCTGTTGATGCAGAGATACCTGGTTGCCCACCTAGACCTAGTGAAATTTTAGAGGCAATTTTAGCTGTAGGTCCACAGGCCATTGCTAATCGTGGGAGGGAAAAGAAATGATATTACCTATTGGTCCGATTCACCCATATTTAAAAGAACCGATAAGGCTAAAACTTCAGACTGAAGGAGAAAGAGTTGTTAAAGCTGAAATTGAATATGGTTATGTTCACAGAGGGATTGAAAAGATAATTGAAGGTAAAACTTGGCAAAAAGGTATTTATTTGGCTGAAAGAGTTTGCGGAATATGTTCTTATGAACATACTCAATCATTTGCAGAAACTATTGAGAGAATCTCAGGTGTTTATGCACCTTTAAGAGCTCAGTTTTTAAGGGTTATTACAAATGAATTAGACAGGATTCAAAGTCATTTGCTTGGTAATTCTACATTTTTCAAATCTATTGATCATGAAACATTATATATGCAATCTTTGGATATAAGGGAATATGCAATGGATTCTATTGAACTGTTAACTGGAAATAGAGTTAATATGGGTTGGAATGTAGTAGGCGGAGTTAAAATGGATGCTGATGAACGTCATTTCAAACCGATTCTTGATAATCTGAAAATTATTGAAGAGAGAATTCCAAGATTAAAAGAGATTTATGCAGAAGGTCCTGCTATTGGAATGCGTTCCCGTAATGTTGGAGTAATGACTAAAAAAGAAGCTATTAAAGGAAAAGCTGTAGGTCCTATTGGAAGAGGATCCGGATTAAAGCATGATTTAAGGGAAGACCATTATACTTACAACGACCACTTTGATTTTAAAACCATCTGGAGAAAAGAAGGGGACAATTATGCAAGAACCTTAAACAGGATTGATGAAATACCCGAGTGTATCAGCTTAATCAGGCAGGCTATTGAAAACATGCCTAAAGGAGATATTCGTGTTCCTGTTGATATTAAATCAGGATATGCTGAATGGAGAAATGAAGCTCCTCGTGGTGAAGTAAGTTATATGATTGAAACCAACGGTAATTTAATTAAACATATTTCCATCAGGACTCCAAGTATTTCAAATATGGATTCCTGTGCAAAATATATGATTAAGGATGTTGCTACTGTTGCAGATGCAGTATCCACTTATGCATCAAGTGATCCTTGTGTTGCATGTGCAGAAAGAGTTGCTATTACTGATAAAAAAGGCAATACAACTACTAAAAATATTTTTGAGGTAAGGTAAAATGTCTTCTTTGATGTGGTATATTTATGATTTTGCCAGAAAAGCATGGGCACAGGGATTTACTAATGCCAAAACCAGTCCGGAAATTGTAGAAAAACCATCCAGATTTAGAAACTTTCCAAATGTAATTAAAGAATATTGTATTGGTTGTGGTGCTTGCATTTCTTCATGTCCGTCTCCAAATGCAATTAAATTAGTTCGTGATGAGGATGATGAAACAAAGGAAGGCATTACTTATCCGATAATAAATAAATCTGCCTGTATCAGATGCGGTTTTTGTGCAGAAGTCTGTCCGACTGAACCTAAAACTTTAGAATGTGGGGAAAATCATTTATTGAAGCCTGAATTTAATATTATTCCTTCTAAAAGACAATTTATCATTGACGATTATCTTTGTATCAGATGTAAAAAATGTATGAAACAATGTCCTGTCGGAGCAATCCATGTTGAAGATGACGGCAAGGTTGTTGTAAATCCATTTAAATGTATTTCATGTGGAGAATGTCTTGATGTTTGTCCGGTAAACGGTGCTATGAAAGGAGTTTTCGTTGACAATATCCAAGATCAAAAAGAGCTGATAGCTCAGGTTGTAACTTTTCTTGAAAAATACATTAACAATAAGGAAGAAGATTTAAGGTCCCTGAAAAAAGACAGGCTTTTACAGTATAATTTCCCGCTTTCCGATATTTTTGATAAAGCATTGGAAATAATATCTGATGAAGAGATAGCTTTAGAAATATTAACTAATGCTATTAACAGACTTAAAATTAGAATTATTGACTGGGATAGTGAAACCTGCAAGAAATGTCAAATGTGTATTCCGGATTGCCCTACTAAAGCAATTTCCTTTGATGAAAAGAATGACACTATTGTGAGAAATGAAAATAAATGTTTACGCTGCAGTATTTGTTATCAGTCCTGTCCGTTTTCAACAATTAAATATTTCATTTCCAAATTCTCTTTAGAAGAGGATGAAAATGGTGAAAAGATAGTAAATGTTACAGTCAAAGCTTCAAATTTAAATGAAGAGGTAGTTATGGGTTGAGTGTTATGATTGATAGTTATACTAAAACTCCAAGACCTTTAAGGGATGTAGATGTTGAATCTTCAATTAATCAGAGCAAATGTGCAAATTGTACAGACAAGCCATGTCTTGAGTCCTGTCCGATTGAAGCAATATATGTTGATCCTAATGACGGTTTTACTAAAATAAAAAGTACCTGTTTTGGTTGTGTATTATGTCGTAATGCTTGTCCTTATGATGCAATACATATGGATGTGGATATTGCAGAACCAATTAAGGAAAACGTTCCAAATATCAACACAAAATTATGTAAATCCTGCGGGGCATGTGTTCAGGCATGTAAAACAGGTTCAATTAAAATTCATGCAGTTGACACTGGAGAAGCTTACAGTGTAATAAATCCTGATACCTGTGTCAGATGCGGATATTGTTTTAGAGTCTGTCCGACTGATGCAATTAAATATGGTCAGCTTCTTCCAAAAACAGTTAAAGGCGGAAAAGTTATTATTGTTAACCAGGATGTTTGTATCGGTTGTATGACTTGTACCAGAGTTTGTCCGGCAGCAGGTGCAATCAATGTTTCCAAAACTAATAAATTGCCTTATATTAATCCTGGATACTGTGCCAGATGTGAGGAGTGTATGCATTCCTGTCCGTCAACAGCTATTAAATATTCTTCACGTAAAAAAGCATTTAAATTATATAGTGAGATTAAGTCTTATGACATGGTTTCTGAAATTGTAGATAAGGATATGAAAAGATTATCTATTGATTTAATTGGATTAAACGGTTCTCTTAAGAAAATATCAAAAACATTATCTTTGGAATTTGATGATGCTGATTATGAGGGATATATTCAATATAATGTCAATGACATGATGAACAGAGAGTTGAATTTAAGTTTAGGGGAAAATATTGAAATTAAAAAATTCGGCAAGCTGTTTGAATCTTATTTGATAAACCGAGGCATTGAAGTATTTGACAAAAAATGTATTGCATGTGGTGAATGTTTAAACAGTTGTCCGACTGGTGCAATATCACTTGATGCTCCAAAACCAATTGTCATAGATGAAAATAAATGTGTTTACTGTGGAAGATGTGTTGGAGACTGTCAGTTTGGAGCAATCCGAGCTTATGATGATTATTTCCATAGTAAAGGATGTGATTTGTTCTTCAGCAGGTCTGATCTGAAAGGCCAAAGGGAAGCTGACTTTTCATTGGCCAGTGAGAAATGTCAAAGCTGTGGAATTTGTGTTAAAAATTGTCCGACTGATGCATTGATACTTGAAGGGGATAAAGTTACTTTTAATGAGGAAAACTGTATTTATTGCAGACAGTGTGAGGCAATTTGTCCTGTAACTGCAATAAAATTAGTTAATTTCAGGTGATTATGTGTTTGAAAAATCATTTATTACAGACTGTGAAGGTCCATTAACTTTAAATGACAATGCTTTTGAGTTATGTGCACATTTCATTGAGGATGGAGATGAATTATTTAAAATTCTTAGTTTATATGATGATTATCTTGTAGATGAAGTTAAAAAAGATAATTATAAAGCAGGCAACACACTGAAATTAATCTTGCCCTTTTTTGCTGTTGAAAATCTTAAAAATGAAGATTTGATTAATTTTTCACGGGAACATATCTATGTAGTTAACGATTCAAGATTCCTATTAAAATACCTTCAAAGTGCTATGAATACTTACATAGTTAGTACTAGCTATTGTCAATATATTGAAGCAGTATCTAATTTTATGGAATTTCCATTTGAAAACACATATTATACTGATGTTGATATGGATGAGTTAAATCTTATTGATGAAGAAATACTTAAAATTGCTGAATTTAAAAAGCAGATACTGGAAAATCCTAAAAATTATGAGCTGTTCGATGATATTTTCTTCAGTGAAATTCCTAAAATGGGGATTTATGAAAATATTAAAAATATTGATGTTATTGGCGGTGAAGGTAAAAAATTAGCTATTGATGACATAATATCCCGTGACAATATCAATATTAATGAAATTCTCTATATTGGAGACAGCATTACGGATGTTGAACCATTGAGATTTGCCCGTGAGCATGACGGAATCAGTATATCTTTTAACGGTAATGATTATCCGTTAAGGGAAGCTCAAATAGCTATCGTATCTCCAAGTGCAATTGCAACAGCAGTAATAGCTAATATTTATGCTAACAATGATAAAAAAGCAGTTTTAACTTTTATTGATGATTATAATAATTCGGATAATATTAAAAAGTTATTTGAAGATTATAAAATTGATTCACAAATTAATGAAGAATTTTTTAGAATATTTAAAAATATTAAATATCCACTTATTAAAATAGTTGATTCGGATAATTTTGAAGATATATTGAAAGAAAGTATTGAAATGAGAAATCGTATCCGTGGCGAAGACGTTGGTGGATTAGGTTAATAATTAATTAAGAAGGTAATATAATGAGTTATGAAAAAGTAGAAAATACATTTTTTGAAGCTTTTGAAGGCCAATATGTAAGAGCTTTAATAACAGGCCCTACTAAAGAATTAGTTGAAAGAGCAGCTTATGATTCAACATCCACTCCAAGTGCGGTAATCGGAAGAGTTGAAGGTGGAGTTGAAGGATTCTTAGCAAAAAGCGAAACTCCTGACGGCAGATACGGTGCAGTGGTACAATACTGGCTTGGCGGAGATAATGTTGAAAAATTCGCATTTGAATTATCTTACAGGATTAGACAGGATATTTTAGTCAAACCATTTATGAGGGTTTTTGATTATCCTGATGAAAAAAGCGATGAATATATAGAAATGATGGATATTGTCGGACATTGTGGTGACGGCTATGAATGGACTGTAGAAGAATATGGCCGTAAATTGATTAATGTTCCAATTGCAGTACCTGATTTCCAAATTGAAGAAAAATTATCTTTAAACAAAGGTACTATGGGAGGCAACTTCTGGTATTTGTGTGAAACTCAGGAAGCTGTTTTGGAAGGTGGAAAAAGAGCTCTTGATGCAATTCAATCAGTTACTGGAGCTATTGCACCATTTGACATATGTTCTGCAGCTTCAAAACCGGAAACTAATTATCCTGAAATCGGACCTACTACAAATCATGTTTACTGTCCTTCTTTAAAAGAGCGTTTAGGCAGTGAATCTAAAGTTCCTGGTGAAGTTAATTATATTCCTGAAATTGTAATTAATGCAGTAAGTGAAGATGCAATGAATGAAGCTGTAAAAGCAGGAATTGATGCTGCTTTGGAAGTTGAAGGTGTAATTAGCATATCTGCAGGTAATTATGACGGAAAACTTGGAGACAAAAATATTAATTTATTAGATATTCTAAAATAAGGTTTTAAAATGGAATTTTTAGACAGTGACATTAATGTGGATGTAATAGGTTTTGGAGCTTTGAATGTTGACAAATTGCATACAGTAGAAAATATTGCATGTAAGGATGAGGAAAGTTTCATTAAATCTCAAAAAGATACTCCTGGAGGATCTGCAGCAAATACTGTAATCGGGCTGGCCAGATTAGGATGTCCAACATCCATAATTGGTAAAATAGCTGAAGATGATGACGGAGATTTGATTGAACTGAATTTGGCCATGAATGAAGTTTATACTAATAATTTGATTTATGCAGATAAAGGCAACACAGGTAAAGTATTAGGTTTTGTTGATGAAAAAGGCGAACGCTGTCTTTATGTTGATCCTGGAGTTAATGATGAAATAGTACTGGATGAAATTAATTTATTGAATCTTTCAAAATGTAAAATAATGCATTACACTTCCTTTGTTGGCGATTCATTCAAGACTCAAATCGAACTGCTGGACAAACTTAATGATAATACTTTACTGAGCTTTGATCCTGGAATGTTATATGTTCAAAAAGGATTAAAAGAGTTAAAGCCGATTTTGGATAAAACAGATATTTTGTTAATTAATGAAAATGAATTAAGATTATTGTATGAAGATTATTACAAAGCTATTGACTGTGCTGATGAATTGTCTGTAAAAGAAATAGCTGTTCATATTTTGGATGAAGGTATTCAGACTGTTGTTGTTAAAAAAGGTTCCGAAGGTGTTTTTGCAATTACTGATAGTGAGGAATGTGATGTTGGCACCTACGAATGCAGTGTTGTTGATACAACAGGTGCTGGAGACAGCTTTAACAGCGGATTTTTATACGGTAAATTAAATGGTTATTCTCTTGAAGAATCTTGTAAAATTGGAAATTGGGTGGCTAGTAAGGCAATTGAAGGTTTTGGAATGGAAAAATTCCCTAATTTAAAAGATTTAAAGGAATTTATAAATTAAATAATCTTTATTAATTATTAAAAACAAAAATTAAATTTAAATAAAAAATTATTCAGTTGGTAATAGTATGAATATATCTTTTGATAAGCAGATAAGTAGTTTGGAGCGTGAAATTCTCTTAAAATCTGTGGAAATACATGATAGTGGGGATGATTTTCAGTTTGAGTTAAATAAATTCTTTTCTCAAAAAGAAATCATTGCTATAGCACCACGTTGTATAAGATGTAATATGTGTGTTGACCAATGTCCGGTTGATGCTATTGAACCAGCTAATATTTTTAAAATAGCTAAAATCACTCATGATTGCGTTAAATGTGAAATATGTGTTCAAACATGTCCTGTTTCAGCTATTAAATTAATAGACAATAAAGTTTCATATAATCATGATGAAGGTGATGAGGCTATTGAATATAATTTAGCTAGTATTAGTCGTCCTCATAGAGTAGTTAGAATGAATGATATTTCTATTGATTATTCTGATCTTGCCAATTACGATAACTGTGCTAAATTTTGCCCAACTGATGCTTTCACATTGGAGTTCAAGTCCTATTTTGAAGAATTAGGCATTGATGTTGATATTGAACTGGAAGATGATGTATTGTATCCGGTCATTAATAAAAAGTTATGTATTGGATGCGGGGCCTGTGTTCAATTTTGCGAAAATGACTCTGTTAAATTAGACAGAACTATCGGACCTATTGTTCACACTAAAAATCTTGAAATTAATCAGGACGAATGTGTTAACTGTTATTTGTGTGAAGAGAACTGTCCTGTGGAAGCTATTTGGTTAGACGAAGAGAAAGTGGTATTGAATAATGATAAATGCATAAGATGTATTAATTGTACAAGTCACTGTCCTGTTGGGGCGTTGAACTTTGTTGAAATTGACTAAAGGGGTTGTTTTATGAAAGCTAAAGAGTTAATGGATAAAAAATTTGTATATATAAGTCCTGAGGACAGTGTTAAAGATGTTTCTATCACCATGGAAAAAATACGTAGGTTCACATGCCCTGTTGTAGATGATAATAAACATTTGGTTGGATGGGTAACTTCTTTTGAAATTACTAAGGGGTTACGTGAAGGTAATGATAAAATTAAGGAAATCATGAGTTCCTATGAAGAAATAACTACTATCAATGAAAATGCACCTTCAAGACTTGCAGTTATAGAAACAGCAAACAATAAATTTGTTACTGTACCTGTTTTAAATGATGATAATCAGGTTGTGGGAATGATTCGTGCTTGTGATATTGTAGAACTTTTGTCTGCACTTTATGATATTAAAGTTTACAAGTTATATGTTGCAATGTGCAAACAGTTAAAAGGTGTAACCTGGGATGAATTAATGGCTGCAGCAGCTATTGTTTCTAAAAGGGCAACCGGTAAAAAAGTAAAACCTGAAGATTATGAAGCAACAATAAGGGAAGCTACTTTTGGTGAGGCTATTTGGGCAACCAAAGGTCTTGAAAATTTCTTTGCAGGATTAATATCTGTTGGGGAATTGGTAATCGCCCGTAAAGTAGGAAAAGCTAGAAAATAAGATATTAATAGTTTAAATATTATTAATATCTTTTAAATAAATTTTATCATCACAAATGGTATCGATTAAGTCTAAGTCATGACTTACAATAAGTAATCCCATTTTTCTTTTTTTAATAATTTTAATAACTGAATCCAATATTTGGACCTGTGTGACTGCATCAAGCATTGTTGTCATTTCATCAGCTATTAAAAACTTTGTTTTTGGATTCAGTGATCTTAAAACAGAGTATCTTTGCAGTTCTCCACCTGAAAGCTCACTTGGATATCTGCTCATCCATGACTGCTGAATACCAAATTCACTTATTAAATCATCACTGACATTCCAGGATTCTTCTAAAATATCTTTCATTTTCCATTTTGGATTCATTACTTTTTCAGGGTGCTGAAAAATTAATTGAACCGGGCAAAATCCATTTTTAGGAAGTATCTGATTATCCAGATAAACTTCTCCATCATATTTTGGAATATAATTAGATAATATTTTACACAATGTTGATTTACCCTTTCCGCTTTCTCCAATTAGTCCAGTAATTTTATCGCTGTTTAATGTGATATCCACATCTTTTAAAACATATTTTTTTGAAGAAGGATATTTGTAGGTTATGTTTTTTCCAATTAATTCCATTTTATTCCTCCTGATTGTATTTAAAACATCTGATGTTGTTAATTAAGTTAGGTCTTTTTTCATTACAGTATTCTAAAGGAGAATCACACCTGTCATAGTATGGACATCCGTTTGGAATTTCTCCGTGTAATGGCTGATGCCCTTTAGTTAGTTTAAATCCATTTTTAGGTAATGCTTCATATAATGCCTGAGTATATGGATGTAATAAGTTTTTACCTTCTTTAAAGTCTTTTGTATCAACTATTTCAATTACAAAACCGGAATAAAATATACAAATTCTGTTGGCAACTTCTAAAGCTGCATAAATGTCGTGAGTAATTAACAGTACTCCTACATTGTCATCAGCCATCTGTTTTAGATAATCTAAGGTTTCTTTAACTGATTTTTGATCTAATCCGGGAGTTGGTTCATCAGCAATTATTAATTTAGGGTTTGAAAGAAGAGCTGTTGAAATTAAAACACGTCTTGCCATTCCTCCGGATAATTGGAATGGATACATATTGTCAACATCTTCACTTAATCCGTATTTTTCAAATATTTTTCTTTGTTTTATTTGCTTTTCACGGCATTCCTCTTCAGTTTCACATTCTCCAATAACCTGATCAGCTATTTTCATTAATGGGTCTAGAAAATTAACGGACTGTGGAATTAATGAAATTTCTTTTCCTCGAATTTCTTCTTTTGCTTTTTGATTTAAAACATTTCCGTTATATTTTATTTCTCCATTTAAATCAGCATTATCAGGTAAAATGCCTAATATTGCATGTGCTAATAAACTTTTTCCAGATCCGCTTGAACCTAATACTGCTAAAATTTCCCCTTCTTCAATATCCAAGGTTAAATCTGTAATTACTTTGAGATTTTGCTGTTTTAATCCTTTTGTGTATTGTATAAATGAGATTGATACATTATTAACATCTAATAGTTTATTCATTTTGACACTTCCTAGTTATTTGCACTTGCCGGATTAAGTAATTTTTTAATATTTTCTCCAACTATATCAAAGAGCAATACAATTATTAATAAAGATAAACCAGGGAATAGTGCTAACCACCAGTTTCCAGTTGCAAGATATTTCATTGATTCAGATAAGATAACTCCAATAGCAGGTTCGTGAGGAGATAATCCGAATCCTAAAAATGTAACACTGGCTTCGTGCATAATTGCATGAGGGAAAATTAATATAGTTCCAACTATTATCTGACTTACAATTAAAGGCAATATCTGTTTTGTAGCTATCCAAAGTTTAGATTTTCCAAGGTTTTTAGATAGTTTTACATATTCTGAAGTTTGAATCTGTTTTATTTCAGCTCTAAGAACTCTTGTTAGGGATGTCCAGTGTGTCAATGCAACACCGACAGTAACTCCAAATGCCCCTCCTCCTAATGCAATTGAAATAAGAATTATTGCCAATATGTGAGGCACAGACAGGAATAAATCTACAATCCATGAAACAAAAGAGTCAAAATATTTGTTGAAACTGGATAATAATCCAAGAATCACTGCTATTATACTACTTAATATTGATGCAACAATTCCAATCTGGATACTTAATCCTAATCCTTTTAATGTACGGGTAAACATATCTCTGCCTATCCAGTCAGTACCGAATAAGTGTTCAAATGACGGAGCCTGGTTCATTAGCTGGAAATTTGTTTTAATATCTCCAGGATTTATGGATAAGCTAGTAATTATTACTAAAACTAAAAGTAATACTATTAAAGATATAGTCAATAATGTTTTTGTTCTTAGATTCATATTTAATTTTGATGTTTTTTTGTTTTTATTGACCATCCTCTTCACCTTCTTTAATTCTAGGGTCTACAAAGTTGTAAATAATATCTGCTATTAAATTACCTACATAAACGAATATTGCACTGAATATGACAATTCCCAATAATAATGGAACATCACTTCTTAAACCTGCTGAAACTGCAGCCTGTCCAATTCCGGGATATGTAAATACCTGTTCTACAAGAACTGCTCCTCCAAACAGTTCACTGAAACTTAAAAATTGCAGTGTAATTGCTGGTAAAAGAACATTCCTGATTCCGTGTCTTTTAATAAGTGACCATCCGTGTTCTCCTCTTGCTTTTGCAAATAAGAAATAATCACTGTTCATTTCTTCAATTAACTTATCTCTGGTATACAATGCAATTTGAGCTACACCTAAGATACTTAATGTAAATGCCGGTAAAATTAAACGGTTTAACCATTCCCATATAGTTACGTCCTGGCTTAAACTTCCAATTGGAACTCCAAGTCCTGAAGGGAACCATCCAAGCTGAATACTGAATACCATTAATATAATTAATGCAATCCAAAATGTTGGAGCAGACTGTAAAATGTAACAGTAAACTTTGATTGCTTTGTCAATCCAGGTATCTTTTTTATACCCTGCAACAATTCCCAATAAAAATCCAAGAACTCCTGATATTACCCAGGATGTCATCATTAAGATTAATGATGCGAAAAATTTTTCTTTAATAACATCTATAACAGGTATTCTAAATATTAATGAATTTCCTAAATCACCATGAATAATATTACCTAACCAATTCATTATTTTGGCAGTTATGGGTTCATTAACACCCCAATAGGCTTCCAATGCGGCAACTTGTTCGGGACTGACAATCATATTACTGATATAAGTCTTTACAGGATTTATTGGTGATAAATCGACCATTATAAAACTGATTATAATAATTGCAATAAGTAGAATGATAAATCTTACCAACCGATATCCTAAAAATTTGAGTATTTTTTCATAATTTGACATAATATCGTTGTCCAAAAAAAGTAATAAAATGATTTTAAATGATTTGAATCATTTAAATCATTTTTCTATTGATGAAACACGTTTCCAGTCATATATGTTTCCAAATATGTCTCCTCCGTGAGGTTGTAAAAGAGCAGTGTCGTTGGATATGTCTAAGCTGTCATCTACGAAATATCCGTATTTGATTTCACCGATCCATAACCATGATGCGTCACCTTGTGGTGAAATACCATGACTGCCGTCCCAAACTGCTTTAGACCATTCGGAATATGAACTTTCACGTGATAATTTAAATGCATTGTCAATATGTTGATCAATAACACTGTCGTTTATATATGCTGGGTTATTGTATCCAATACCTGCCTGGGAACTGTGGTATTCTGACCAGATTGTTGACGGGTCAGTACTTCCGAATCCCCAGATAATTGGCTGTGAATTTTTAACTCCATCCATTTCGTCCCAATTAGAACCAATAGCTTTTACTTCAATACCCATTTCTTTTGCTTGTTCAGAAACAGAAACTGCAATTGCTTGTCTTTCAGGAGCATCAGATGAGTAATATAATTCGAAGGATGCTTTGGTTCCGTTTTTCTCACGGATTCCGTCACCATCACTGTCAACCCATCCGGCTTTTTCTAAAGTTTCATTTGCTTTTGCAATGTCTCCGTCTTCAATAGCAGTTGCATTGTTTGCCCATGGCAATTGGTGAGCAATTCCGTCGTAATTAGGATATCCTATTCCGTTTAATGCACCTTCACAAAGGCTGGTTCTGTCAATACCATAGTTTAGAGCTTTTCTAATTGCGATATCTCCAGTTACATTGTTACCTACATCTCCACCGTCAGGATTCTTTTCACCAGTATTCATTTTAGTTGGTAGGGAAATTCCTCTTACATCAAGACTGTCCATGAGATACATAGTGTATCCGTCAACATTTTCTTTTGCATAAGCTAAAGGTACAGCAGATATATCCACTTCTTTATTTTTAGCAGCATTAAATGCGGCTTCATTTTGAGCGAAAAGAATAGTTATTTTTTTGAATTCCGGTTGGTCTCCATAATAATTGTCATTTTTTTCTAAAATTACTTGCTGACCTTTATCCCATTGAGCAAATTTATATGGTCCTGATCCAACAGGGTTACTTCCATAAGTTTCATTGTTGTAGGAATCAGAAGGTACTATGCCAATATATGCTAATTTATCTAGGAAAGTGGAATCTGATTTGTTTAAATCAAACTGTACTGTAGTTGGGTTTACTGCAGTCGCATTATTCATATTACTTAAGTCTAAGTTAGCTCCAGTTTTTTTAGCTTCATTATATGTAAATGCAACATCTTCAGCATCTAATGGTGTGTTGTCGGTAAATTTAACATCCTCTCTTATTTGAACAGTGTATGTTTTATAATCATCACTTATGGTATAATTAGTGGCTAAATCATTTCTATAAGTCATGTTTCTGTTCATTTTTAATAAAGTACTTTGTATTAAAGGTTCTGAATAACCGTTCCAACCTAAAATCGGATCAAAACCAGCTTCTGGTTCTCCTCCGTGACTGTAAGCTGCGGCTACAAGTTCGTCATCAGCACGTTCTACATGTGACTGTCCGAGATAAACAGCACATCCTATAATTATAACAATAATTACAAGTATTGCACCTATAAGATATTTTCTATCCATTTTTTTCACATTTCATTTTAATTATTAAAAAAGTAGCTTGTTAGTAATACCAATCCGATGTTTAGTATGATATAATAACAACCTATTAATTTGTATTATCGTAATAATTAATAAGGTTTACTAAAATAAAGTATTACTAAAATGCTTTATTCTGCCTAAAAGTATTAAGTATTACTTTTTTTTATTTTATTTATATATTAATTATTATTTTTTAAAAAATAAGAAAGTATTACTTTTATTGGCTTATTTTAGCCATAAGTATTACTTTTAAAAAAAGAGTTATAATGAATAGTCACATTCACTGCATTTTTTAGTTTGAAATTTAATTACTCCGTCGCATTGTGGACAGGTCCATTTTTCACGGTCGGAATCTGTTATTTTGCCAATACCCATATTTTTTATTCTTTTGGCACTTTCAAGTGTATTTAAATCATATCTTTTGATGTATTTTTTGCTGTGTTTTTTCATTTGAGGGCATGGAAATTCACTGCACCTTCCGCAATAGCTAAAATTCTTTGTATCAAAGCAGGATTTTATTTTGCATTTCAAACTGGCTTTAGTTTTTCCGTCATCACCTATTAAACATCCTGCACACGGATTTTGATATCTCTCACAGCTGATGCAGTTTATTCCGCAGGGAGCCAGCAGTTTTGAATCTAATTTATCGGGCATTTTCATACTTTTCATCCTCATTAATATTTATATGGGATTAATTATAAATAATTCGTTAACACTCAATACTAATTTTTCTTTATATGTTTAACCATAACTTTATAAATAAACAAAACAAATATTTTATTATCGTTGATTTATTGACGATTACATAACTTTTTTCGAGACAATGTCTCATGGATGTGGCTTTTTAAAAAAGCTGAACAAAAGGTGTTATTATGTATAAATATATTAGAGATGCATGGAAAAACCCAGATGAATCCTATGTAAGGGAATTAATGTGGGAAAGAGCTCCTAAATGGAGAAGGCAATCAGCAGTTCAAAGAATTGAAAGACCAACCAGGCTTGATAGAGCTAGAAGTTTAGGTTACAGAGCTAAAAAAGGTTTCGTTTTAGTAAGAACCAGAGTAAGACGTGGTGGAAGAAGGAAATCTCGTTTTATCGGAGGACGTAAACCTAAAAGAATGGGTGTAAACAAAATTACCCAAGCTAAATCCATTCAAAGGATTGCTGAAGAACGTGTAGCTAAAAAATACCCTAATTTAGAAGTATTAAACTCTTACTGGGTATGGGCTGACGGTAAATATAAATATTATGAAGTTATCTTAGTAGATCCACAAAGTCCTTCTATTGTTAATGATGAAAAAATCAATTGGATTTGCTCCAAAAAACACACTAACAGAGCTCTCAGAGGCTTAACTAGTGCTGGAACTAAAGGACGTGGATTAACTTCCAAAGGAAAAGGTAGTGAACAAGCAAGGAGAAAAAAATAAATCTCCTTTCTCAATACCTTTTTTGATAAAATGATTCATAATATCAGATTTAGAGAGTTTGTTTATGAGAGTGAAAATCTCGATGAATTAACTCAGGCCATCTACAACATATTTCCAGATGCTGAAATTGAAAGTGAAGATGCAGAAGGATTAATGGAAGATAAAATCATTATACTCTCAGGTGTTGTAGATAAGAAAAGACAAACAAAAGCTTTTTTTAATTTACTCTTAGAATTAGACCAAAATCAACTTGATAAATTAAATAATGATTTGGAACGCAAAGTTGATGATAAAGGAAATTTATTTTTACGATTATCTAAAGAAGATGCAGTTGACGAAAAAATTACAATTGTAGATTCTGGAGATTCAATTCATCTTAAAGTTAAAATAGCAGCATATCCGGCTAAAAAGGAAATAGCTATTAAAAAAGTTCGTGAAGCTATTGAAAATAACTGATTACATTTATATATAACTTATTTTTTATATAATAACCAATCAATTAAGGGAGTGGTTATAGAAAGGACATGCGAAAGTTGTATCATTTATGTTCTCTCTACACTTATTTTTATAGAATTTTTAATAATTAAAGATTTTCATTCGTATAAAACGTATGATATAGTTCGCAACCTTATCGATTTTCAGCGCTGAAACTCCCCTATGAAATTTTTCAATAAACTTTGAATGTAGTTTAAAACCTAATGTTTAATTAAATGCTTCTGAATGGATATATTCCATTTTTTTCATAACTATTCCTTAGCCAGTTGGAAAATATTGGATCAGTAATCTGATATTTGTCATTTACATATTCAATTAAGTCAAAGTCGAGCAGGCGATTCAATGGCCTATTAAGTGATCCGCTAGTAATTTTTAATGCGTTGGCTATTTCAATTCTTTTTTTAGGATTGTCAAGTAAAGAAATTATTATTTTTTGTTCTTGAAATGTTAATTTAGACCACATGAATACAAAATGTACTGCAAGATATTCGATTGAATCTTTAAATAACTCGATGATGTTATTTTCTGTTAAGGTTATGTTCTCCGGAAGAATTTTTGCAAATATGTTGATGTAATGTGGTATTCCTTGAGTACATTTGTAAAATCTTTCAGATGCATCTTCATCCATTTGTATGTTCCTTGGAAGTGATTTAATATAATCTATGGTGGTTTGCTTTGAAAACGGGTGGATTTCAATTGTCAGTATTCTTCCTCCAAATGCTCCCTCTTTTCCATTTAAATCATTGATTAAACTGTCCTTTAAACTCATACTGCCGCAAAATAGGTATGCAACATTCTTTTGGTTTTGAATGAAGCTACGCATATACCATAAGAATTTGTCCACATTGTCTAAATCTTTAATCAATTGGATTTCGTCAATGAAAATGAATACTCCTTTTAATTTGTCACTGTTGTCTTCATAAATTTTTTGAGGCAATTCCATTACAAAGTCCGCTAATTTTGCATAATTGTCCTCACTTTCAAAGACTGGTATTGGAATGTGTTCGTAAGATAAAATCTTATCTATTTTGAATTTATTTGTTTTGAAGTATTTTTCTATTTGTTTGCCAACTGTTTTTAAGCCAAATTCCTTTGAGGATTTTATTATTGAGTCATAGATTATTTTGATTATGCTGCCTCGTGTCAGGTTTTTTTGTTGGTATGCATTGCTTCTTGACAAATCAATATCGACAACTATATATTCCTTATCGAATTTATTTTTAATTTTTTTGATGAGTGCTGTCTTTCCCACTCCTCTAATTCCTGTCAACAGTATAGTTGGTGATGAATTGAATTCAGTGCTACCCAATAAATTTGACAACATGTTAATTTCATCTACTCTATTGTAGAATTGTGTTTCGGTTAAATTTGTATCTGTAATGCTTGCAATTTCATCCATATGTGGCCCTCATGTAATCCAATTTGCATTATGTGTTGTAGTATAATGTACTTTTAATTATATAATTAATTTTTCATTAGGTATTGTAGTATAATGTATTTTTCATTATAGGTAATCTTAATTATTTTCATACAAACTTCAGCTACTAAAAACTCTAATAAAAAGTTTATTTTATATGGCTTTAGAAGACAATTTTTTCTCAAAAAAAATGAACATTATAACAATAAAATCCAATATAAGTGTTTACATACACATAATTATAAACTATAACTTGGCCATTACCAAATGAAAGCAATTTTACAAAGTGAAATCAAATTTCACAGACGGACAACTTTTTTTGGTGATGCCTTAAGATCAAATAAGAGATGTAAAATATCAGGAAAAAATAGAAAGGAAAAATGAATTGTGGTTTGTGGATTACTGTAATAACTACAAAACAAGACTAACCTTTAAAAATGACGTACCATATCATCATCCATATACTGCTGGCATGAATGAGAAGCAGCTATTATACAAGCAACGATTGTTAGAATAGGTGAATTCAAAAGACCGCTGATACGTTACTGCACAGATGTTTGAAGAATATAAAAAATCAAGAAAGAGACAATGGCAACTAATCTGGAAAGGTAGAAGAAAACTTCTAGAAAGTTAATAAGATGTTATCTGCAATATGATTAATCATAACCATTTCATTTTTCCGCAATTTTTTCTGATTTTCTTTTTATATTTTCATATTTTTCAAAAACAGCATCATATCCTTTTTTATAGAAAGGACATGCCTGGATACATTCAGTGCAACCTTCGCTGCAGCCTATACATAACTCTTCAGTGAAGCTTACTGTTTTTGTTTTTTTATTCAATGTTAAAGCCTCATACGGACATGATCTAACGCATGAGTTACAGTAGTTGCAATAGTCAGGAATCCAATCATAAGCATTGCTTTCAGCTTTAGGCAAGTTTTTGATATTCACCAGTATTGCAGCTATCTTTTGATTCGGTCCATTGTGGGGACTTATGAGCAATCCGCTTTTTCCGATTGCACCCATTCCCGCCTTTTGGGCAAGATGTGAAAAGTCTATTGTCTCTTCACGCGGATGTGCAACCAATGTTTCAAATCCCCTAAGTCTCAGATAATCCGAAATCTTATATGCAAGATTTCCAAAATCCCTGTAGAGGTCATTGTTATATTCCTGCGCCTTGGCTCCAGCACCCACATCATGGATGCGCTGGCTAATTTCAAATGAAAATAAAATAGCTGAATTAAAATCAAAATCAATGCTGTGCAGGAAATACTCTTTGATGCCGTCAACATAAGCTATTTCAACAACACCCAACTGCTTCAAGTATATTTCAAAATCATCGAGAAACTCTTTAGTAACAGAATCAATTGAATTTAGGGGGTTTTCTATTTTTGATGTGTCCGGATAGGAGATGTCTCCGCAGCAGGAACCTCCAGTGGATTTGACCAGAACATCCTGAATGAGCCCATTGAAGTTCCAGTTGTCAGCCATTCAGCAACACCCGCAGCTGCATCCTGAGCCTATCTCAAAGCCGAACTTCTTGAGGAAGTACCTGTAATTGAATCTGTTAAGGATTTCTTCATCGACAAAAGACAGTATGCCAATTTCATCGGCCAGGGTAAGATTTTTGAATGTCTTGAATGTTGAATCGTTCAATACTTTATCAACTGTATTGTCTTGGAACTTGAATGCTATTTGTGCGAACGGAAAATCGAAATTGTTCCGGCCATCAATTCTGACTGTTATCTCATCGCCTTTGTTGATGACTATGAGATTATCAGTATCAGGCAGAAGCATTGCCATTTTTGCACCGTTCTTTAGTGACTTGAATTCCTCATAGTTATTGTTCGCCCATTTTTGCCAAATTTCATTATCAAAATAATCCATTGTCATCCCTCTATTTCTTCATTGATTTTATTTTTAATTATTTCTACGCATCGCTCCCCTTCGCTGTCAAGTCTGAACGGGTCTGTGGCGAAAGCCTTGTGCTCTTTGAGCACATCCCCAACGCCAATGGTTTTGGAAACTTCAATTCCACGGTTACTTAAAATCTTGTTGACACAGGCATTGTCGCATCCGTTGATTGCGATAATCGGGAATTTCTTAAGCATTTCATCGTTTTTACCTTCAATGTCAGCTGAGGTTGATCCCATGCAGATTGATATCACATTGGGGTTTTCCTTTTTGCAGTCTCCTACTGCAACGCGTGATACCAGTCCGTTGGCGCTCATTCCGTTGCATGAAGCCAAAGCTATTTTTTCAGCCATTATTATCACCATTAGTTTTCAAATATTTCTTCAAGACTGTCAATGATGTTTTCATTTGCAAGTTTGTAGTATATCCATTTTCCTTCTTTTCGTGCTGAAAGAACTCCTTCCTTTTTCATTATGTTTAGATGATGGGATATTGTTGACTGGGTCTTGTCGATTGCCTCCAGTATCTGGCAGACACACAGTTCACCGTTTTTCAAGAGATAGATTATTTTAAGTCTTGTCGGGTCAGCTAATGACTTCAGTACCGCAGCATTGTCTTCAAGGGTTTCATCCAAAGGCAATGTCTTGATTAGGTCTTCGACTGAACAGCATACCTCACAGCTTTCATCATTATTTTCAGTTGTCATATCTAATAATATTATTTCTATATATTTAAATGTATCGATATGTTTTATTTATAAAAATTATCATGTGGAATACCCCTTATCCACATCAACTCTCTTTTAGTTTGATTATCAATAGCTATTTTTTCATGTGCTGGTGAATCTGAAAATATACAATAATCCTATAATAAAAAAATGAAAAAAATAAAAAATGATTTAAAGAATAACAATTAAATTATTATTCGTTGTTGATTTCGATTTTAACAGTCTTAATCTCATCAACATCTTCTGTGTTGAGAGCTTTAAGCAAACCGAAAACAACTTCTTTAACAATGTCATCAGCAAATTCATTTAATCCAATGCTGATGTCATTGATTCTTAGAATAACCTTATTTTCAAAGTCTGGACTTGCTTCTTTACCCATTTATTCTCCCCCCGTTATTTTTGTTTTAGGCTCGAAATATTATTTTAAACCGAAGATGATTTTATGCATCTATGACTGATTATAAAATGGTTGATTCTTTTTATTTTAAGTTCATCCGTTTTCTGGAGATTTATAAAATCATTCATTGTCGATTTCTATTTTGAGATTTCTGATTTCAAGATTTGCTGTCTTGATGGCTCTGACCATACCGAATGAAACTTCCTTAATTATAGATTGTGCAAATTCATTCAATTCTATGTCTATGTTGTTTATCTTTAAGGAAACTTTACTTTCAAAGTCTGATCCCGGTTTTTTACCCATTCTATTCACTCCTCTTCTGTCTTTAATAGGTTCGAGTCAGGTTTTCACCAGTTAATTTAAAATAACATCATTCAACTGATTTGAATTGCCAAATTAACCCATTTGAGTTTCAAGCATTATCGATATGAAACATTCATATCGCTCCAATATCTTATTTCAAACCTATAATTACATATATTATAATATGGCTTATTTAAATCTTTCCAATTTTTATAAAAAAAAATTAAAAACAAAATTATTAAAAAATAAGATAACATTGACAATATCAATTTTTGATTAAAATTTTCTTTTCACAACGCTCCTGCACATGATTGCAGTTAGAAATAAACTTGAATTTTGAAAACATGACTGTTAATGTAAAGGTATCCAATATGAGACTTAAATTGGATTATTCAACTTTAAACAAGGCGCATCTACTTTTATCCTACTAATTTTTTCTTTCATACTATGCAAAGCTAATATACTCTTAATTAGATATATTACTTTATGGGAATGATGTCTCCCAACTGAACCGCTTTTTATGCTGATGACATCTGCAATAAAATTTAGAGGTGAATAATTGACTGATTATATTGTAGTGTGCATTGGCAAATTCAATTAGTTCCCATTTTAATAAAATAAAAGATCCAAATAACCGATTTTTTATAATATTCATAAGATACATTAACTGCCAGATGCTTTCAAAAGAAAGTGCTGATATTAATTATTGCTTAATTAATTTAGGCAAAATATTATCTTATTAAATGGAATTTATGGACAGTCAACAATTTTAATGTAAATTTTTCTGATGATGGATCACAGAATTATATGGTTAAAAATAAAAAAACATGAAATTCATCCCTCTGTGGATTAATGAATCTTTTTACTTAATTTTATCTTAAGTCTCATCATGTAAATTTTGTGAACTGTTTTTATATGAATTAATGGAAATTTTAAAAGGAATTATAATATTGGGAGATTTGATAGAAATGATTAATGACATTATTATTACAATTTGGCAGGACAATATTAATGCTGGCATTTTTATATAATTTGATGTCCTACGGAGGACTAATATAAGTGCAATGCCGAGATGACGAATTTTAAATGTGGGAGAGTCATGTGGAATACCATCTATCCACATCAACTCTTTTAGTTTGATTTTCACTAGCTATTTTTTCATAAGCACCAGTGAATACCACAACACAACCATCATGAATGGCTTCATTTGGATATTCTATTATTTTTTTCAAAAATTTCAATGCCAATTTTTTCATTTAATGTCCTCTTCCAATTTTGCACTAAAAGCATTATTAACATAACCCGTTAGTTTTTCTAAGCATTGCCAAGTTCTTTTCTTAAATGAACAATTAAACTTATCTCTTTATAATTTTTATTAACCATGTCACTAAATTATAACTTTTCAGCCCGATCTTCGTACAATAAAGAGTATGGATAGATTAATTAAGAAAATCTACCTTCAACAATATTACCTCAAACATCCTATCGGAATAACTTTCACCCCATCAGCTCTAGTGTAGGCCATTTCACCACCAGTAATCACTGCCAGAAAATTTGGCTCCTCCAAATCAATCTTTTTGTTTTCCACACTCTTTCTAATCAATTCTTTTAGCTTAAGTAAATTTTCTGCTCCCTTATCGATTTCACGATTGCCCAATTTAAATTCTACCAATGCATACCTGCCATCATTTAGATATATTACACAATCTGCTTCAAGACCACTGTCGTCATTGTAATATAACACTTCGCCATTGACTGAACTTGAATAAACGAGCAAATCACGTATGCACATGTTTGCAAATATGAATCCGAATGTTTCGAAGTCTTTAAGCAATTTTTCAGGTGTTAGGTTAAGGCTTGCTACAGCTATTGATGGATCGATGAATTCCTTTTTGTAGGATTTTCTGATAGTATTTGCTGATCTGATGTTTGGTGACCATGCAGGAATGTTTTGAATGACATATAACCTTTCAAGAGCATCAATATAAGAATGGAATGTAGGTAATGAGATATCAGCATATTCTGTTTTTATATCTTTCATGAGTGTTTTTTTAGTTGCCAATGTTGATATGTTCCTAGCGTAGGATTTTAAAATAGCTTTTACCCTTTGTGAACTGCGTTTAACACCATCCACCTCTGCAGGCGGCAAATATTAAATCAGGTATTGTTAAGTTTGAGGTTACACCATCAATGTTTTAATCCTCATTGTCAAATAGATCCATTAATGAGATTTCTCCTGTAGATTCTCCGATTTCATATAGACTCATTGGATGCATTACAATTCTTTTTATTCTGCAGGCTCCTGAGTGCACGATTTTACTTTCATCAACTATTGTTGATCCGGTTAAAATATACAGTCCATCTTCATCTGATTCATCTACCAAATATCTCACAGTACCCCATAGCTCCGGTGCCATCTGCCAATTATCAATCAGCATTGGTTTTTCACCTTTTAGGAGTTCTATTGGATTGGTGTCTGCAAGTTTTAAGTAAGATTTTCCATGAACAGGATGTTGTAATTCTTTTAGGCTTTTGCATTGCTGTTTTGCTGTTGTAGTCTTGCCATCCCCACTTTGGACCAGTTATTAGTACAGCACCCATGTATTCTATAGATTCTTTTAGTTCCTGGTCAGTATACTGGGGTAAATATTTTTTCATTTTAATCACTTTTTTATATTTTTCACCAGTTTTATTTTATACTTTTCATTGAATTTATGTTATATTTTTAATTTTATAAATTTCATGTTTTTCATCTAATTTATTTTATACTTTTCATAAAAAACATGAAAAATTTTATGATTCTTATGTTTTCAAGAATCTAGAAATTTTAATGAAACACATAAAATAGTTGCGATACTTATCGATTTTTGATTACTAAAAACGCTTAATTTTATATAAAGAAACCCTAAAAAATACGAACATTTCGTATAAAACGAAACTTATTCTCAAAACTTTGATTTGCTGATGTGTTTTTGACATTAACACTAATGATATATATCTTGAAATTTAAAATATTAATTAATTAAAATTATTCGGAGAGGAAGTATATGAAAGATGAAGTTTTTTATGGAAAAGGAATTCATGAACTTGAAGGGGAATATCCTGACCTCTACGAGCTTGTTAAAAATATAAGTGAAGTAGTTTACGACGGATATGCACTTGATTATAAGACTCAAAAATTAATAGCTATTGGAATTACAGCTTCAAGAGCAGATCCAAGAGCTACTAAAAAACAAATAAAAAGCGGAATGAAAGAATTGGATATTACCAAAGAAGAAATAATGGATGTTTTAAAAATTGTCCTTTTAACTTCTGGAATGCCTGCTTTCAGTAAAGCTGTTCAAATTTTAAATAGTGTTATCGAAACACAATAATTTTATTTTTCAAGATTTATTCTCTGCGGTGCACTGTAGAGATTAAATCTGTTATTTCTAACAAAACCAATCATTGTTATATTGCCTTTTTTAGCTATTTCATATCCTGAAGTTGCAGGTGCTGCATTGGATATGATGATTGGAATTCCTACTCTTATTACTTTTATAAGCATATCTGCAGGCATTCTTCCGCTGTATGTGATGTATGATTGTGTCAAATCATATCCTGATTTAAAAGCAGCTCCAATGACTTTGTCTACAGCTACATGTCTGCTTACATCTTCTCTTATGATGCTTTTATTTTTATAAATTAGCTGAGCTACATGAACACTGCCGGTCTCCTGCCAGATTTTAGCATTTTCTTTTAAATTTTCCATATCTTTTATAATCTGTGTTGCATCAATTTTTAAAGTGGAATTGTTTGGAGTTACTGTTTTTAACTGGGATCTTATTCCTCCGGCATTGTCTGAATTTACTCCCTGATATTCAAGTAATCTGCAAACGCAGGCATGTTCGCACTCTCCTTTTCTTTTTTGAACTATATCGTCCTGTTCAAAATCCTCTTCAGGAGTATGGTTAAGACGAGTTTTAACTAATACATTTGTTTTACTTACTTTAATTTCTTCTATATCTTCATTTATTTTTATTAAACCTTCTCCAAGACAATATCCGATTGCAAATTCATCTAAGTTTTTCGGATAAACTGAAAACTTTCTTGGAGGTAGGCAGTCAATAAATAAGTAAGCATGTTCGTCTTCAACAGTTTTTTCTTCTGTTTTTTCATAATTTCCATCTTTCCATTTAATTGCATCTATTGTTTTGATAAATTCCATATGAACTCCCTCTTATTAGATATTATTAACAATTGTTATATTTTAAATTATCTGTTTTCATAATTGTTTTTTTAGGTATACCTAACATTTATATAATATAACCAATATAAGTTTTAGTTAGACCTAAATAATTTAGGTTTTAATTAATAATATTTTATAACGGAGGAAATAATATGGAAGAATACATTGATAAAGTAATGGAACATAAACATGCATTAATTTTTGTTGGAGGAATAGCTGCAGCTATTGCAGGTAAAAAAATCCTTGAATCTAAAACAGTAAAAGAAGGATGTACTAAGGGTATGGCTGCTGTTTTAGCTGCAAAAAAAGATGCTGAAGAATGTTACCAGGACATGGTTCAAAATGCAGAGGACATTGTTGTTGATGCTAATAAAGATGATAAAAAAGCAATTTATGTTGAAGATGACGAATAAGGTTTAAAACATGAAATACCAAGTAATGTATAATAACGGAACTCGTATCAGAGTTCGTTCAGGCCAGGCTGCCTTCACCAAAAAGGAGGGTTATGGTATTTCTTCATTGCTTTTAGAAAATAATTTTATTAAAAAAGTTTTCACATCTCATAGAAATGGAAGTATTTTAATCTATTATGATGATGTTAAAAACAGAGACAAAGTCTTTGCAGCACTTGATAAAATAACTGAGGATGATTTGGTTGAAGTTGAACCTGACATGTACATGAGTTCAAATGAGTTAACTAATAATTTTTGGGTTAGTTTATCAGGTATGCTTGTGAGAAGGGTATTAGGTAAAATTGTATTGCCTATTCCAATTAGGAATTTATTGACTGTTTATAGAGCTGCTAAGTATATATGGCATGCTTTAGACAGTTTAACAAGTTTCAGAGTGGATGTTGCTCTACTTGATGGTGCAGCAGTTACCGGATCACTTCTTAAAAGAGATTTCGATCCGGCAAGTTCTATGATGTTTTTATTATCAATTTCCGATTTGCTTGAAGACTACACATTACAAAAAACAAAAAATACTTTAAAAGAAAGTTTAACTTTAAATATTGATACTGTATGGGTAGTAAATGAAGATGGTGAGGAAATACAACAACCTATATCCCAAATTAACAAAGATGATAAAATTAAAGTTCATATGGGTGATGTAATACCTGTAGACGGTAAAGTTGTTGACGGTGAAGGAATGGTTAATGAAGCAACCATGACTGGAGAACCATTGGCTGTCCATAAAATGCCTGGAAAAACAGTTCATGCAGGTACTGTTGTTGAAGAAGGTAATCTGATTGTTCAAGTTTATTCTTTTGATAAAGAAACCAGATTAAATAAAATTATAAATCTTATTGAGAATTCAGAAGAATTAAAAGCAGATGCTCAAAGTAAAGCTGAGGAATTGGCAGACTCTATTGTGCCATACAGTTTCCTTACAACATTCCTTACTTATCTGATAACAAGGGATACTACAAAAGCATTATCTGTTTTAATGGTTGATTTCTCATGTGCACTTAAATTAACAACTCCATTATCTGTTATTTCAGCAATGAAAGAAGCTTCAGATAATAGGATGATGGTTAAAGGTGGAAAATTCCTTGAAAAATATGCAACTGCAGATACAATAGTGTTCGACAAAACAGGAACTCTTACTAATGCAACTCCAAAAGTTGTTGATGTAATTTCTCTTGGAGATTACTCAAGAGATGAAATTTTAAGAATGTCTGCATGTATTGAAGAGCATTTTGCACATAGTATTGCTACGGCTATTGTAAAACAGGCTGAAGAGGAAGGTCTAAAACATGATGAAGACCATAGTGAAGTTGAATATATTGTAGCTCATGGTATTGCAACAAGTTATAATGGCAAACGTGCTGTTATAGGAAGCAGACACTTTTTATTTGATGATGAAGGTGTAGAAATATCCAAAGAAGATGAAAAACTCATTGACGAAAAAGTCTGTGAATATTCTGTTGTTTATTTGGCTATTGATAATAAACTTGAAGGTATCATATGTATTAACGACCCTGTAAGAAAAGAAGCCAGGGATGTTATTGAAGAGCTTAAAAAATTAGGTATTGAAAATATTATCATGTTGACTGGAGACAGTGAAAGCGGTGCAAAAAGCAGCGCTGAAGCATTGGGCATAACTGAATACCGCTCACAGGTGCTTCCTGAAGATAAGGCCAGTATTGTTGAAAGTTTAAAAGAAGAAGGCAGAACTATTATTATGGTCGGAGATGGAATAAATGATTCTCCTGCATTGGCTGCTGCTGATGTGTCTGTTTCAATGAAAAACTCTTCAGATATTGCCAGAGAAGTTGCAGATGTTTCTTTATTGTCTGATAATTTATATGATTTAATAACACTTAGAAAATTGAGTGTTGGTATGTTAAATAAAATAGATACTAATTATCACAGTATAATTGGCATTAACGGTTCTTTAATAGCACTGGGTATGTTTGGAATTATAACTCCATCAACATCTTCATTGATACATAATTTATCAACTATGCTTTTAGGAGCTTTAAGTACACGTTCTGTATTAAAAGAACCAAGGGAAATAGAAGTTAATGTAGTAGAAACTGCATAAACTTCTTATTTTATTTTTTAAGCTATTGATGTAAATATTGTATATGACATCAGTAATATAAAACAGATTATCCCCGGATTTAAAAGGATTGTACTTACTGGATTTTTTAGAATTATTTCTTTTTCGCTTCCGTCAAACCGGCTTTTATCGAAATACTTGATGGAATAAATCAAACCCATAACTGTTAATCCTAAAGTTATTAATATGTATAAAATAACACCAAATGTGCTTGTTGGTGAAATCACACTTCCGTTAGCCAAGTCCATTAATGGTTGTGAGACAAATAGGCTGACAACTGATCCTATGAAATTTATAATCATATGTAATCCTATTGTATATTTGATTTGTCCTGTTTTTATATAGATTATTGCAAAAAATCCTCCAAGAAGGAATGCATAGAAAAACTGATTTAAATTCCCATGGAAAAATGCGAATAATAATCCTGAAAGAAGTACTGAGATTGTACCTCCGTATTTTATAGTTCTGTCAATTAATAACTTTCTGAATATAAGTTCTTCAAAGATTGGAGCTATTGTGGTTATTATAATCAAGTTTGCAACTAAACCGGAATTGTTTATCACATCATTAATAGGATTGGCTACCTCATGCTGTATCAGTGAGCCGATTCCTGAAGTTATAATAACTCCCATTATATTTCCGATCCACATTAAAAACATTGTAATTGATATGCATATTACAAATGTTTTAACGGTCATTTTATGTTTTTCAAGAGTTTTTGCTTCTGTTTTTCTCATTATATAAATAAATATTGGTAAGGGTAAGAGATAAGTCCAAATAGCTGAGAAAAATGTCATCATTGTTTGATTAGATAAAAGATTCGGATTAATTATGCTTATAAATAATCCGATGAATAGATTTAGCACCAATACGATTATTCCAAGTGCAAAATAATTAAATCCAATTTTTGAAAAAAATCTTCTATTTGCTTCCAAAGCTACACCTCACTTTTATTTTATGTAACATTTATTTTACCTTTTGCAATATATATACCTTTGGATACAATTTTGATTTGTGATTATCTACTTAAAATCATGTGAAATATTTATATAAAAATACAATCAATATTAATAATTGTAAAAAAAATTTTATGTAAGTGATTTAATGAATAAAGATAAGTTCACACCGATAATTTTACCAATTTTAATTATAATTATCTGGTATATCATAACTTCTGTTTTAGAGTTAGTTAATCCTTATTTCTTACCAAGTCCAGGTAGTGTCTGCAATTCTGCATGGAATATAATACAATCTGGAAAACTTTTTGTTGATACTATGGATACTTTATTTAAAGTATTTGGTGGTATGATTCTTGCATCTGTTGTAGCTATTCCTTTAGGAATATTGCTTGGATGGTATAGCAAGTTGGAAACTTTATGTAGTTTTGTAATCAGTATATTAAGGCCAATACCTCCGATAGCTTGGATTCCATTTTCAATATTGTGGTTTGGAATCGGAACAGCTCCTGCTATATTTATTATTTTCATAGGCTGTGTTTTCCCGATTCTTATTTACACAATTGATGGAGTTAAAAGAACCGATAAAGTTTTAATTGAATCTGCACAAACACTGGGAGCAGATGATAAAACAGTACTTACACAGGTTATTTTACCTTCTGCAGTACCGCCTATAGTTTCCGGACTTAAAGTTGGTGTGGGAATAGCTTTAATGTGTACTATTTCTGCAGAGATGATAGGTTCAAGTAGCGGTTTAGGATATTTAATTTTAACAGCTACAAATTTATTTGATACAGGTACTACTGTTGTAGGTATGTTGGTTATTGGTTTGATTGGTTTAATCCTTGATTATGTCTTCGGACTTATAGAAAAAAGAGTATTCTGGTAGGTAGTTTAAAATGGCAATTGAAATTAAAAATATAAATAAATCTTTTCATGGCCGCGGTTTGGATCATGATATAAAAGTTTTAGATGATGTTAATTTAAATATTGGAGATGGTGAATTCGTTTGTCTTTTAGGTCCTTCCGGTTGCGGTAAAACAACTCTGCTTCGTTTGATAGCTGGTCTTGACCAACCGACTTCAGGGGAAGTTATAGCAGATGGTGAAGTTGTTAAAAAACCATCTGGTGATAGGGCAGTTATTTTTCAGCAATATTCATTATTTCCATGGCTGACAGTTTTGGAAAATGTGATGTTCGGTCTTAATCTCAAAAAAGACAGAACTAAAGAGGAAAATCTTAAGGCTGCAGAAAGATATCTTGAAAGTGTTGGGTTAATTGACTTTAAAGATAGTTATCCCCATGAACTTTCAGGTGGTATGAAACAAAGGGTTGCAATTATTAGATCCTTGCTTAACCATTCACCTATTTTGCTTATGGATGAACCATTTTCTGCATTGGATATGCAAAATAGACACATGCTTCAGGAACAGCTGATTGGAGTTTGGAAAAGATTTAAAAATACAATTGTTTTTGTAACTCATGATGTTGATGAAGCGATTTATCTTGCAGATAAAATTGTTATAATGGATAAAAATCCGGGTAAAATTAAAGAAGTCTTTGATGTAGATATGCCAAGACTTAGAAAAAGAGAATCCGAAGAATTTATTAAAATTCAAGAAGAAGTACTTGATAAATTAAATGTGGAAGATTTCTAATAGCTATAATTTAGCTATTAAAGTTCCATATTTTCCATTTTTTATACTTTCGTAAGTATATTCTGAAGCTTTTAAAATACTTGTTTTCAAATCGTTTTTTTGACTTAAATAACTTACAATAGCTGCTGAGAAATTACAGCCGCTGCCATGCACATTATCTGTTTTCAGTAATTCCTGTTTAAATGTACTGATTTTTCCATCAATACAGGTGATATTTGTTCCGTTTAGATGTCCGCCGGTTATAATGTTATTACAGATTTTTCCTAATTTTTCACAGGCCATTTCAGCTTTTTCTTCATCAGCAATTTTAATCCCAGTTAATTTTTCAGCTTCAGAAACATTAGGGGTTGTTAGAATGGCTTTCGGAAGTAAATACTTAAGCAGATTTTGACTCAAATCATCTTTGGCTAATTCTCCTCCGGATGTTGCCACCATAACCGGATCAACAACAGCTTTCAGATTATATTCTCTGATTTTTTTAGAAACTGTTTTGATGATATCTTTTGAATATAACATTCCTGTTTTGATATATTCAACATTGTAGCTGTCTAAAACTGCATCAATTTGTTCTTCAACATAGTCAGTTTCAATAGCTTTTAGGGAGTACATCCTTTGGGGGTTTTGGGCAGTAAGTGCAGTTACAATTCCGGTTCCGTAAACACCAAGTGCCTGAAATGTTTTGATGTCTGCAAGGATACCTGCTCCTCCTGAAGGGTCTACTCCTGCTATTGACATTACAATCATTTAACTGCCTCTTGTGACTTTCAAACGTTCGCTGCCATGTACTGATTCAACATTTATTTTCAGTTCTTTTAAATAACGTCTGGTTTCAGTATTTTCGCCATGAACCATTATTTCCCCTAAATCTTCAGTTGTATTGACGTCCAAAGCCATAAATAATGAGTCATGAACTTGCGGATTCAAGTTTTTCCTGTCAGCGGCATTTACATGTTCCTTATAGCTGAAATCTCCGAATTTGGTTCTGATAGCCAGTGGTTTCATAATTATAGTGTTTGTTCCCCCACCTTTTGAAGGAATAATAATGAAATCAAGCTGTTTGCTTGAATCAATTACCATTTTAAGGTTGGTTTTACCGATGAGTGGAATGTCGGACGGCATTATGATTACTTTTTTGGTTTTGCCTTTACAATATTCCATAGCCTGTTTTAATGCTTTATTTAAATTTGAATTGTCATTTTCTTTCAAAACACTTAAATTTAAGCTTTTGGCATAATTTAAAACATCTTCATCAGCACTGATTATAATTATTTTATCAGTATATTTTCTTAAAGTATCAGTAACATCTTTAAGCATGACTTTTAGAAGGTTTTCCCTTTCTTCCTCACTTAAAAATGGAGATAATCTGGTTTTACATTCTTTAAATTTACTGACAGGTATTATTCCATAAATGTCATCCATAGTTTCATCTCTAGTATGTTTTAGCTATTAATGCAACATATTTTGCATCTTCGTCACTGAGTATACATTTTTTGCCTGCTTCTTCAAGCTCTTCATAGATACCTAAAACTGAATAACCAGTGATTTCTTCTATTTTCTCTCCGCAGTCAGTGTCTCCGCACCAGTTAACTGCTACAACATTACCTTCTTCAATTAGCTTTCTGACTTCATCAATATCAGATGCAAATTTGATGTGGTCTGTGTGGAATTCTTTTGCACTTTCAGCGAGATTTTCATTTAACTCATCAATTAAACGGATTACATTGCTTACGAGGTTTTCATCTAAATCAAGTTCGATTTTTTCCAGCTGGTCTCTACGCATAGCTATTGTCTTGTTGTTTTCCAAATCTCTAGGGCCTAATTCAAGTTTTATTGGAGTTCCTTTTAATTCCCAGTCATAGAACTTTTTACCTGGCCTGATGTCTCGATTATCAATGTTTACACGTAATCCTGCAGCTTCAAACTCTTTTTTAAGCTCTTCACATTTAGCTAAAACTTCTTCTTTTCCTTTTTTAAATAAAATAGGAATTATAGTTATTTGTTTTGGTGAAATTTCAGGTGGAAGACGCAATCCTTTTTCATCTCCGTGAATTCCAATTGCAGAAGCTATTACCCTATCAGATAAACCTGCGCATGTTTGATAAACCAGTTTATGTTCTCCGTCTTTATCTTCAAATGTTATATCAAATGTTTTTGCAAAGGTTTGACCTAAATTATGGATAGTACCGATTTGCAGGGTTTTTCCATCAGGCATAATTGCATCAAATGCCATTGTATAGTCTGCCCCTGGGAATTTATCCCATTCCGGCCTTTTTGTTAAAGTATATGGAATACCTAATGTATCAAAGATTTCTTTATAGTTTTCAATATGTTCCTGAACCTGAATGTCTGCTTCCTCTTTACTTGCATGAGCAGTATGTGCTTCCTTAAAGGTAGTAATTTCACGAACACGAATAAGTGGTCTTGTATGTTTTGTTTCATATCTGAATGTATTTACAATCTGATAATATTTCAACGGCAAATCAATATGGGATCTAATCCATAGTGAATACATTGGATAGATTGATGTTTCACTAGTTGGTCTTAGGGCTAATTTTTCATTTAATTGTGTTTTACCTCCATGAGTAACCCAGTAAACTTCATCTTCAAATCCTTTTACATGTAATCCTTCTTTAGCCAGTTCTGCTTCTGGAACAAGAAGTGGAAATAAAACTTCTTCATGATCACGGTCATATACTTCTTTTATTAAATTTGTTGTATATTTTCTTATTTGGAAACCGTAAGGCATCCATACAGCCATTCCTTTAATAGGATATCTTGAATCAGTTATGTTAGCTTCTTCTAATATGTCATGAAACCATTCACTAAAATTTTCCACCATATCACCTTAATTAAATTTTTATAATAATTATATATCAGTTGTTAATGCCTATTAAATCTATTTAAAGAAAATTTTTTACAGCCTAAAATAATAAGTTATTTATAACTACTAATTAAAGATATACAAATGTATATTATGTTTAGGAGATATTATGAATACTAGAAAAATACAAATGCCTCGTGAAGTATACATCGGACCGGATGTTATATATGAAACCGGCGAAATCTGCAAGGATTTGCATTTGGACAATAAAGTTTTGGTTCTAACAGGTCCGAATACATATGATATTGCAGCAAAACATGCTATTGAAAGTCTTGAAAATCAGGATATTGAAGTGGATGTTAAAATTGTTGAAAAAGTATCATATGATTCAGTAGAAGAAGTCAGTGAAATGATTACTCCGGGCACTAATGTTTTAGGTGTTGGGGGAGGAAAAGTTATTGATGTAGCTAAATTAGCTTCATATGATAAAAACGTATTTTTTGTTTCAATGCCAACTACTGCTTCACATGACGGTATTGTATCTCCTTTAGCTTCAATAAAAAATCCTAAAACTTCAACATCTGCTAAAGCCCATGCACCGATAGCTGTTATTGCAGACAGTAAGATTATTGCAAATTCACCTTTCAGATTATTGTCTGCAGGATGTGCTGATTTAATCTCAAATTTCACAGCTATTAAGGATTGGCAATTGGCTCACCGTTTAAAAAACGAGTCATATAGTGAATCTGCAGCTTCATTGTCTATAATGTCTGCAAAAATGATTACTGACAATGTTGACAGTATTAAACCTGGTTTGGAGGAAAGTGCACGTCTTGTTGTTAAAACTTTGTTTAGCAGTGGAATGGCTATAAGTATTGCAGGTTCCAGCCGTCCTGCTAGCGGATCAGAACACACATTTTCCCATGCTTTGGATAAAATTTTAGATAAACCCTGTCTGCATGGTGAACAGTGCGGTGTTGGAACTATATTGATGATGTATTTATATGGTGGAGACTGGAAATTTATTAGAGATAGTTTAAAAGCTGTTGGAGCTCCAACATCTGCTAAGGAATTGGGAATTAGTGATGAAAATGTCATTGATGCATTAACAATGGCACATACTATTAGACCTGAAAGATATACAATTTTAGGTGATAACGGTATATCTGAAGATGCAGCTTATGAGTTAGCTCTAAAAACTGGGGTGATAAAATGATTACATTAATTGGTAAAGATTTGGCAAAAAAGGGTAATGAGTTTATTTTTTATGGTTCTGTAGATGAATGCGAAAATTGTAGATTTAAAGCATCATGTGTTGACTCTTTAGAAAAAAATAGGAAATATAAAATCATTGATGTTCGTGACAATGAACAAAAGTGCCCGGTTCATGCTGAAAATACAGTTATTCCAGTGGAAGTTGACAGATCTAACATAACATTACTTTCTTCATCAAAAAGTATTTTTGAAGGATCTACATTTTCCTATGAATCTGCTGACTGTGATGAAGAATGTGAATATTATGATTACTGTTTCCCTGAAGGACTGGTAGACGGAGACAAATGCATTGTTTTGAAAAATCATGGGAAACATAAAGGTGAATGCAAAAAAGGATATAAACTTAATAAACTTACATTAGGTTTTGTTATTTAAAAATAAGGATATGATAAATATGAATCTTAAAAAAGAAGCAGGTTATAAAGCAGCAGAATATGTTACAGACGGAGACATTTTAGGACTTGGAACCGGATCTACAACTCACTATTTCATTGAAGCAGTAGGCAAAAGAATAGCTAATGAAGGAATAAATGTCATGGGAATTCCTACTTCATTCCAGTCATTACTGCTTGCTAAACAGTGGAACATACCGGTTACCAGCTTGGAAGAGCATGACATTGATTTGGCTGTTGACGGTGCAGACGAAGTGGATAAAAACCTTAACCTTGTTAAAGGTGGAGGAGCAGCTCACACCAAGGAAAAAATTGTGGATTACTCTGCAAAACAATTTATTGTAATTGTAGATGAATCAAAATATGTTGAAGAAATTGGAAACTTTCCGGTACCAGTGGAAGTAATTCCTGATGCATCACGTGTGGTTATACAAACTTTGGAGGACATGGGTGCAGAATGTGAAATAAGAATGGGTGAGCGTAAGGACGGACCGGTTATAACAGATAATGGAAATTTTGTCATTGATGCCAAATTTGAAAAAATAGAAAGTCCTATGCATTTGGAAATAGATTTAAATTCTATTCCGGGTGTTGTTGAAAATGGTATTTTTACTCAGATGGTTGATAAAGTCATAATTGGTACTTCTGAAGGTATAAAAGAATTGTGAAGGTGTTATAATGCCAATACCAAGTGGAATTCCATATGATTTTAGGGAAATAGCTAATAAAATGGCTATGCTTCTGGGAATTTTAATTGTAGTTTATGCTCTTTTATGGATTTTAGCAGAATTGAAATTGATTCCGGTTGTTTTATTTGCAATATTTCCACAAATAGTTCTTCTTTTAATAGGAATATTCATTGTTTATATAGCTTATTCTAGAAGAAACAGTTACTAATTTTAAAATTATTTTTTTAAAAAAAGAAAAAATTAGAGGTTTTTAACCTCTTTTTATGCTATTTTTATTGTGTTTCCAGTTTGGAAATTGTTCCAGTAGGATGTTATAATGTATTCTCCACTTATTAATCTGATTCTTAGGCTTGCAATACCGTCTTC